>JAESFL010000024.1_pt1 | contig 283772 bp, 271 predicted proteins | sample 9269401 | NCBI WGS metagenome assembly JAESFL01 (sample SAMN14506025, study PRJNA617098) | algae metagenome | isolation source: Gloeocapsa sp. UFS-A4-WI-NPMV-4B04 and co-occurring heterotrophs from desert... | place: USA: Utah | collected 2006-10-01 | reverse complement strand
GGGCGATCGAACCGGAGATCGGGCCGACGTGGCCGATGCGCACGACCTGTTCCTGTGCCGATGCGGCACCTGCCAGTGCAAATGCAATCGCGCCTGCCAATGGAATCATTTTTGTCTTGAACTGCATGGAATTTCTCCTAGGGGTGGAATAAACAAGCTTGTTGCGAAAAATCGCCGGCGCTGGTGAGCAGTGCAGGCGAAAAAGACTCGGCCTCGCGACCGAAAACGGAAATGCGGGAGGAGAAAAGGCTGGCAGCGGAAACGCTTGCCCTGAATGGTGCAGCCGGTGCAGCGGATTTGACTGGGACTTCCGCCTCGGCATGAAAGCGGTCGGGCGACACGCAATCGTTCAGCGGATGCTTCTCTACGGTCAACATGAATTCTTCCTCAGGGAGGGTGTGTCAGGATCGGGATCGGCCGGACCTGACACTTGTCTCGTATGCGCTTTTGGCTTTGTTGCTATGCTGGCCTGTACGGCTTGCAACTTCGAAGGCAACTGTATGGATAAAACTGCATGGACGCCATTTCGCTATCTGGCGCGAGTAGATGCTACGTGATGCTACAATAGCATCAACCAGTATCAATTCCGTGTCTTTTTTTGATAATTTCGCCGCTTCGCCACCTTCTATGCGCCCTCTTCAAGCCGCCATGCACGGCAGGCCGTTTTCTGCGGAGCAAACCGAGTTTTGCGCCAACCTACGTATGCTTTGCGGCTACTACCGGTCGGTGGCCGATGTTTGCCGGAAGCTCAACATAAATCGTGCACAATTCAATCGCTACTTGAACGGCACCAGCACGCCGTCCAACCATACACTGGAACGGATTTGCGATTTCTTCGGTGTCGAGCCGGCGGAAATTTATCTTCCGCGGGATCATTTCCACCAGATCGTCCAGGTACGGCCCAGGCAACGCGCCGAACATGCCGCCTATGCCGAACACATTACCCGACTGCAACGCCACTCCACCGGCAAGTGCGATAAGTACCTGGGCTATTACTACGAGTACTACTACTCGATGAGCGCTCCGGGAAAGGTGCTGCGTGGCCTGGTGCATGTCTTCATGCAGGACGGCGCGGTCTACCACGAGAGACTGGAGCGTTTTCCGCAGCATGCCAACCTGGATGAAGCCTATAAATGCAAGTACATCGGCGGCGCGTTTTACCTGAACGACCGGATCTTTCTGGTCGATTATGAATCGATGACCGGCAATGAGATCGCCCAAACCATTTTGTTTCCGACCTATCGCAACAAGGTCGCACGCCTGTCGGGATTGATGCTCGGCGTATCCTCCAGCAACCAGCGCTCGATCGCCTGCGCGCGCGTCGTCTTCGAATACCTCGGCAAATCGATCGACCTGCGCAAGGCCATGCGACTGTGCGGGCTGTTTGATCCACAGGAAGGCGACATCGACGCAACCATCCTGAAAGTGATCGACAACTCGCCGCAGAAGGACCAGCACCATTTCTACACCATTCCACTCTAGCGGCAGTCTTCCCATGCCCACACCCATCATCGTCCAGCGGGGATTGGAAGCGTACCGGGCGACCTTCGACGCCATGCGCACCTTCACCGATGCACGGACGGCGGACACGCCCGACGAACTCTGGATCGTGGAGCACCCGCCGGTATTTACACTCGGCCTCGGCGCCGATCCATCGAACGTGCTGGATGCACATGGTATTCCTGTGATCCAGACCGACCGCGGCGGCGAAGTAACTTACCATGGCCCGGGACAGGTCGTCATCTACCTGCTGATGGATTTGCGCCGGGCGCGTCCCGGCGCGCGCCTGTTTGCCCGCGAGTTCGTGTACAAAATAGAACAGTCGGTCGTTGATACCCTTGCAGCGTATAATCTTGCCGGTGAGCGCAAGCCCGGCGCGCCGGGCATTTACATCGCCGGCGAAGGCTTCTGGCAAGGAGCGAAGATTGCCGCACTGGGTTTGAAAGTGAAGTCCAACGGCTGCACCTACCACGGTGTTTCGCTGAATGTCGCGATGGACCTTGCGCCATTCACCTGGATCAATCCATGCGGCTATGAAGGACTGGCCACCGTGGATATGCGCACGCTCGGTTCGCAAGCGTCATTGAAGGAAATGCAGTCGGCTCTTGCCGATGCGCTGATGCGGCAACTTGGCGAACCGGTGCCGGTTTGACATCCCATGAACCGGCACAATATGTAATGCAGCACGCAATGCCATTACCAACGTCCTGATGAACAGGCTGCCGTCGCGGCATAACTGAAACGGCATCGAATGAGCGACCCGCAAATGACGACTACCGAAAAAACGCCTCTCGCATCCACCACCTACAACCCGAGCGACAAGCAGAAAGGCGCAGGCAAGACCGCCCGCATTCCGATCAAGATCGTGCCTGCCGAAAGACTGGCCAAGCCGGACTGGATTCGTGTCAAGGCGGCGTCGCCGTCGACCCGCTTCTACGAGATCAAGGACATTCTGCGCGCCAACAAGTTGGTGACGGTCTGCGAGGAAGCATCCTGCCCGAACATCGGCGAGTGCTTCGGCAAGGGCACCGCCACCTTCATGATCATGGGTGACAAATGTACGCGCCGCTGCCCGTTCTGCGATGTCGGTCATGGCCGTCCCGACCCGCTCGACATCAATGAACCGGAGAACCTGGCGAAGACGATCGCCGCGCTGAAGCTCAACTACGTCGTGATCACCTCGGTTGACCGTGACGATTTGCGCGACGGCGGTGCCGGGCACTTCGCCGATTGCATCCGGCGCGTGCGCGAATTGTCGCCGGCTACCCGCATCGAGATCCTGACTCCCGACTTCCGTGGCCGCATGGACCGCGCGCTGGAAATTTTGAAAGCTGCACCGCCGGACGTAATGAATCACAACCTGGAAACAGTGCCCCGCCTGTACAAGGAAGCGCGCCCCGGTTCCGATTACGAGTATTCCCTGAACCTGCTCAAGCGCTTCAAGGCGCTGCATCCGGAAACCCCGACCAAGTCCGGCATCATGGTTGGCCTTGGTGAAACCGATGAAGAAATCCTGCAGGTAATGCGCGACCTGCGCGCCCATGATGTCGATATGCTCACCATCGGACAGTATCTGATGCCCTCCGGCGACCACCTGCCGGTACGCCGCTATGTGCACCCGGATACCTTCAAGATGTTCGAGGAAGAGGCTTACAAGATGGGATTCGTGCACGCCGCCGTTGGTGCGATGGTGCGCAGTTCCTACCACGCGGACCAACAGGCGCATGGCGCAGGCGTGGTATGACCTTACCTTCATCTCCCGCAACGGAAATACCGTGTTGAGGGAAATAGCCGGCAATCAGCAGTAGCGATTCGCACAATAAAAAAGCCCGCATCGATGATGTCGATGCGGGCTTTTTTTACTTGAAGACTATGGAATTCTTACAGTCCCGTGCACTGTGATACCCGGCTCTACAACGATAGGCGCCGGTGCCGGAACATACACCGGAGCTTGCCGGTAATGGCCATGATGAGGACCTTTGCACTTGCGCTCCTCCTTGTATTCGCCATTCTTTTCCAGTTTGCGCTCGACCTTGCAGTTTCCGTCCCAGTACTCTTCCTTGAATTCACGACGGTCGTGCTTGCGACCTTTGCCGTGTCCGCTTTCATCTTTCCAGGGATCGGCCAGCGCTGCCGAAGGCAGGGCAAGCAGCATCATTGGTAGCAAAAGTATGCGCAGGCTTTTCATGAATCATTTCCGTTGATTAATCTAACCGGAAGTTTAATGTAAAGCATCTAGCGCTCAAACTGGATAGATGAAAAAGGAGTAACTATATGTTTCGCACCTGGAAAATCGTGCTTCCGACAACAAAACCCTCTGGACCGTGTAGTGGATAGGACCAGAGAGTCGGCAGTTATATGCGCTGAAGATGAATGCTCAGCCAGTCAAACGGCCAACGCTTTTTCAATCAACTGGTGCACTTCGGCAAAATTCGGCTCGCCGAGATAACGCTTGATGATATTGCCTTGCTTGTCGATGACAAACGTCATCGGGGTTAGCGTGACATCGCCGAACGATTTGGCAAGTTCGCCTTTGACGTCCAGTGCAACGTGAAACGGCAATTTGCGGGTTTCCGTGTAATTGAGCACGTAATTGGGCGGATCATAGCTCATGGCCACGGCAAAGAAATCCAGTCCCTTATCCTTGTACTTGTTGTAAGTTTCCACCATCTCCGGCATTTCCTTGATGCAAGTAGCGCAGGAAGTAGCCCAGAAATTGACCATGACCACTTTGCCGCGCAGGCTTTCCATGCTGACTTTCTCACCTTTGAGATTGGTGAAGGTCACATCCGGCGCAGGCTCTTTTGCGGTAAGTGAAAAATAGGCGGTGATGGCAATTGCCACCACGGCAATGAGTGCAAGTACCTTCATCCAGGTGTTCTTGCGGGGTGCGGCTGAGGCATCGGTTTGCATGAGGTATGCGAAATGGGAGGATTCTTGGGAAGCCTTGATTATAGTCAGATCATGTCAGGGCCGCAGATAGACGAACCCTTCGCGCGACTGCAGGCGTGCCACTTCCACTACCCCCGACGTCACGATTTTGGCCTCCGGCAACAAGCGTGATGTCGGCACATCATGCGCAGTCAGTGTGTTGCCGCATACCCGAAATTCGACGCCTTGCGCCGCCAGCGCACTGACCGCGCCGTCGAACGGCTTTCCGTTGCGTTCCGTGGCGCCCGCCAACAGGAAACGAATGCCATCGCCGTTCGCCACGACTACCACCCTGATGTCGGGCTCCGCGCGCAAATGGTTACGAATGTTGCCCATGGCACGTGATGCCTGTTCAATCCCATCGACGAGGTGATAGACCACTTTCACCGGTTCCGCAGCGAATGCCGGCAGAACGGCGGCGGCATTCAATGCAAGGGCAAGCGACAAGCCTGAGAAAAAACGGAACATGCTTCGCATATCAAATCCTCGGAAAATTACCAATGACACGCAGTATACGTCTCCGCCACCGGCGGCGGGATCGGCGCTTCGAGCGCTGCGCAGATTGCGCGCAGCAGGTCGGCAGAGGCGACCGGCAATGGTTCGCTGCCTGAAGAGGATTCCAGCAGGGCCTTGACCAATGCAGGCTTTGCCAGCGGCGCAAGTTGCGCAGCACGATCGAGCGCGCGACGAATGCGGTCGAAGGTGACAGCGGATGCAGCAGTCAGATCCGTTGCGGACAGCCCAAGTTCCGGACAGCGGGCGGCGCCTCGCAGGAAATTGTCTGCTGCGGATGATGCGCTTGCGACGCCGACATGTGCTGTCAGCGACAGGAGCAGCGCCGCAGCGTCGCGGATCTGCCGCAGCGCATGGTAGCGGACCGGGATGGCACGCCCCGCATGCGCATCGAGACGCCGGATGAGCACCGTTTGCAGGACGAATTCCGCAAGTGTGATGCGCTTGTCCGCGGCGATGAATGTTTGGACATCGGCAAGGAACCGGGCACGCGCCTCGGTGGGCAACTGCTTGAGCGCAGGCATGGCAAGATCCAGCAGCGGCAATCTTGCGCTGCGCGGCAGGCGCCTGACCGCCTTGGCAAGAAACAGGATGAAATCGATGCGCTGCGCCGCCACGTCGCGCAAAACCGCGATATGCGGGTCAGGTGCACTGTCGGCAGAGATTGCAATCGATTCGGGCAATCCCGGCTCGTATGCAATGAACAACGCATACACCACTGCGCAAGCGGCATGCGGTTCGCGCATTGCGCTGTCCAGTTCGTCCGGCAAGCGCACCGGTTCGGCGTCGGACGATGCAAAGGTAACCGTCGGTGACATTGCCTGCGGTTGCGTCGTGAATCCGGACGCGACATAGGGAATGTCCGGCAACCTGCTGGCATCGTCTTCATAAACTTCCGCCATTTCCGGAGCATCCAGCAAGGCGACATGCCTGCCATAGATGCGGCGCAGGCGTTCCGCGATCGGCGGATGGGTAGCGAACAGGCCGCGAATCAGGCTTGCCCTCGGCGCGCCGAGAAACAGATGCGACAACTGCTCCGCATTCGGATGCCGTATGCGCGATCCCGGTTCGATCGTCCGCGACAGGCCGCCGATCTTGCGCAGCGCGCCGCCGATACCGTCAGCGCTTCGGGTGAATTGCACCGCGCTTGCATCCGCCAGGTATTCTCGCTGGCGTGACACCGCAGCCTTGATTAGCCGCCCGAAAACAATACCGATATAGCCGATCACGAAAAACACGTAGCCTGCTGCAAGCAGAAAGATTTTCGGGGATGGCCGCCGCACGCTTTTACCGATGACATTCCATCCATAAAGACCGGCGTCGATCAGGTGCTGGCCGAAGCCTGCCACCATCTGGATACCGAACAACACACCGATGAGCCGGATATTCAACCGCATGTCGCCGTTGAGAATGTGGCTGAACTCGTGCGCCACGACGCCCTGCTGTTCGTCACGCGTCAATCGCCGAAGCAGGCCACGGGTCACCACCACAACTGCTTCGTTCTGATTGAAGCCTGCGGCGAAGGCGTTGATTGCGTCCTCATTGTCCAGCAGGTATACGCTCGGACAGGCGACCCCCGAGGCCAGCGACATTTCCTGCACCACGTTCAGCAAACGCCGCTCGTAAAAATCCCGCGATCCGGGCGATACCAGTCGGCCGCCCGCCATTTTCGCAACCGCATCACCGCCGTCGCGCAGGTTATAGGTTTCGATCAGCGTACCGACACCAATCAACGCGACCGTGACCAGTGTGTTGGTCGCGAAAAACCCTTTGGGGAAGAAATCGGGTGCAGAGGAATATCCACCCTGGAAGCCGATCCAGAGCAGCGTCATTGCCGCGTTGACCGCGATCACGATGGCGATCACTGCGAGGAGGAACAAGATAATCAGTGTGCGCGTTTGCCGGCGCGCGTGATCCTGTTGCTGGAAGAAATTCATGGCCCGATATAGCCGCGGGTGAAGCTAATGGCTGGCTTGCATTCCGGGACCATGCTTAATAGGCAAAAAGAATGGATTATGTCCGGGTACATAATCCATCCGGGCCCTCCGCCCGAAGGAGAGGATGAAAACGGATGCACGGTACGCATCCAATCAGAATGCGACCTTGACAGCCTTGCGCTCTTCCGGCGATTCAGTTGCTTCGAGCATTTCCACCTGCTTGAAGGCAAACATGCCTGCAATGATCGACACGGGAAATTGCTCGATCGAGATGTTGTACTCCATAGCGTTGTCGTTATACCCCTGGCGCGCGAAAGCAATCCGGTTTTCCGTGCTGGTCAATTCTTCGGTCAACTGCAGCATGTTTTCGTTGGCCTTGAGGTCCGGGTACGCCTCCGACAGTGCGAACATCCGCCCGAGCGACGAGTTCAGCACGCCTTCAGCCATCGCCAGCTGCTTCACCGCGCCGTTATCGGCCGGATCGACGGCGGCCTTTGCATTGGCGGTGACGGCCTGATTGCGCGCGGCGATGACTGCTTCCAGCGTTTCGCGTTCATGTTTCATGTAGCCACGCGCCGTTTCGACCAAGTTCGGAATCAGGTCATAGCGGCGCTTCAATTGGATATCAATCTGTGCAAAGGCATTCTTGAGCTGATTGCGCAAACTGACCAGGCGGTTGTAGGCACCGACTGCCCAGAACAACAGCAGTAGAAGTATTGCTAACAGGATGATGGTTGAGACCATGGCGCCCTTTCGAAAAAAAGCCGCGGGACTATTTGCCCCGCGGCTAAATATAGCATTCCAGCGCCCTGTGAAAGGAAATTACTGCCTGCCCTGCTGACTATCCGGTGCACTGCTCAACTGCCGCAGATCGTCTTCGGATATGTACTCGAACACCTTCACCACTTTCTGCACGCCGCTGACACCGCGCGTCACTTCGCCGGCCAGCTGGCCCTCGCGCTGAGTGACGCGTCCCATGAGGTAAACGATACCGCGCTCGGTCACGACCTTGATCGAATTGGCATACAAATCACGCGCATCAACAAACGATGCCTTGACCTTGCCGGTGATAAGGGTGTCGTTGGAACGCGATGCAAAACTTGAATTGCCCAGCACTTCCAGTTCATTCACGACGGAGGCCACGTTTTCAATCGCGCCCACCTCACGTTCGACGGCGGCCTTCATTGCTTCGTCCCTTACTTCGCCTGTCAGCAGCACCTTGCGGTTGAAGCTGGCGACATTCACATGCCCGCCGCTACCAACCAGATTTGCGACACGCGTTTCGCCTTTCAGCGTGATGGTCTTGTCTTCCGTTTGCGCGCCGAAAGTGCGGCGGTCCGTTGCGGCAAGCGTGCCCACCACCGCGGTGCCGATCGCCATTTCGACGCACCCCTGCAAGCTTGTTACCAGTACACCGCACAGGATAACGGCTGCCAAAGGCCTGTTCGCACAAGACCAGGCACGAGGCCAACTAATCATTCGCATCTCCCCCAAATAAGGCGACATCGATACCGTCGCATAAACAATGAATCGTTAATAAATGCACTTCCTGGATACGTGCGGTGCGGTCGTGCGGCACACAGATGTGCACGTCTGCATCGGTGAGCCGCTTGCCGATGGCGCCGCCTCCCTTTCCGGTCAATGCGACGATGCGCATGTCCCGCTCCAGCGCCGCATCCACCGCCGCAAGGACATTCGCCGAATTGCCCGAGGTGGACAATGCCAGCAGCACATCGCCGGACTGGCCGAATGCCTGCACCTGCTTCGTGAAGATGTCCTGGTAGCTGTAGTCATTGCTGATTGCAGTCAGGATCGAGGTGTCCGTCGTGAGCGCGAGCGCCGGCAAGGGCAGTCTTTCCCGCTCAAACCGGCCGACCAGCTCGGCTGCAAAATGTTGGCAGTCCGCTGCCGAGCCGCCATTCCCGCAGGCAAGTATCTTGTTGCCGTTAGACAATGCTGTAAACATAAGTTCCACCGCTTGCTCGATGGGTTGAGCCAGCAATGCTGCCGCCTTTGTCTTCAGTTCGGCGCTTTCCTGAAAATGGGCGAGGATTCGTTGATTGTTCATGGTTGGCGATATGGTTGAAAACGGTGCGTCGGTCGTTGACGGCACGCCTGTCGCTGCCGAGGTTGGTCAATACTGCGGATCGTGGCTATTGGCCCCTATTGCACATGGCGACTGCCGGCATGACGATCTGTCATGATTATTTCATGCGTCGATCACGTTCTTCAGCCACGTCATTACGGGGCCGTCGATCGCGACCACGTCGAACCGGCATGCCGGCGGCATTGTATACCGTTGCAGGAAGACATGAGCAGCCACGACAAGGCGTGCCTGCTTGCGCAATGTAACGCTGGCGGCGGCGCCACCGTAACGGCCATCGGCGCGTTTCCTGACTTCGACGAACACCAGCGTGCCGCGCTCCTGCATGATGAGATCGATTTCTCCACCCTTGCAGCGGAAGTTGCGTTCAACGAGTTGGAGGCCATGCGCGGCCAGGTGCGCCAGCGCGGCATCCTCTCCTGCCTGGCCTGATATCTGGCGCTCGGTGCGTTTTCCTGCCAGCGCGTCGAACAATCCCATCAGCGCTGTTCCGGCGCCACGCCGCCGTCGCGATAGATCGCATGCTGCCCGATGCGCTCGAAGTATGGCGCGGACTGGCCGAAGCGCACCGTCAGCTTGCCGGTCACCCCGTCGATCTCGAAGTCAGTACGTTGCAAGGCAATCTCCCGGGCGATCCGGTAGGCGTCGATACCGAGTGCGTACAGCCGCTCCATGTCGGGGCTGCGCTTCTGATCAGCGGCGACGACCGGACGCGGATATACCATCACCGCGGGATGGTCGGGCTGCAATTGCCATGGAATGTCCAGCAGGCGCACGCCGTCCATCTCCGCCGCTGCTTCGTTGCCGGTCATCGGTTGTGTGTACGGATTCAATTGCGATGTGCCGTACATCGGGATTTGCGTGCCGATCGCGAGGCGGAGCTGCTGCGCCTGGTTGGCATCGAGAGCGGCAAAGACCAGTGCCGGCTTGTCGGACTGCATTTGCTGCTTTAACTGCGCGAGTCCTTTCGCACCGAGGTATCCGCTGGTAAGCGGGACCTCAATGATTTCCGATTTCCGGCCCTGACGCTGCCATTCGGCGGCGAAGGCCTTCGCGGCGCGGCGCTGCCACGCCGTGGCGGTGGACACGATGTACCCCGTGCCGGGGTCGGCGCTGCCAATGGCCCAGTCGGCTGCCTGCCGCGCCTCCTCTTCGATGGACAGGCCCACAGACAGGAGATTCCGGGGCTTTCCCGTCGTCGTATCGCCGGCCAGTTCCGGCTGTGTCAGGGTAATGGTCGGCTTGCTGACCGTGCCGCTCTGGGCGATGGCGGCGGCGCCGGAACGTGATAATGGACCGACAACGATATCGTGCTGAGCAGCCGCGGTTGCATAGCTTGACAGCATGTCCGGCACCGCGTCGGCCGTTTCGATGACATTGACCGAGATCCCAGTCTTTTCATACGCGTGCGCGGCCATGAAACCGTTGCGTACCGCTTCGGCCGCCTTGCCGAGCGTCTCGGAACGCAACGGCAGCATCAGCGCGACACGGGCCACCGCGCCTGCCGTTCCGCCAGGCGCATTCTGTGCCGTACCGCCCGGCAAACGGAAGTCGCTGGACGATGCGGGCGGGCTGACAGGGAACGTTTCGACGACGGACGCCTGCGCAAGTTGCGGGGACATTCCAGTTGTTGCAGTTGTATTTGCGAGCACCGGCGTGCACAATCCGCTCAGGGCGGCACCCAGCAACGCCACCTTCGTCCATGTGTACAACATCCTTGCCTCCTCATGACTCAGCCAATCCAGCCCTTCCCTCACTTGCCGATTTTGCAGGAAGTGTCGCAACAGCAGTATCCGGGCTCGACATTATATGTGGTGGCGACGCCGATCGGAAATACGGGCGATATCACGTTGCGTGCCATCAATGTACTCGCGATCGCCGATGCAGTGGCATGCGAGGACACGCGCAATACCGCACACCTGCTTTCACGCTACGGCTTGTCCAAGGAATTGATGGCTGCCCACGAGCACAATGAACGGGAGGCGGCGGACAAGGTGATCGCCCGCCTGCAGGCTGGCCAGCGCATCGCCCTGGTATCGGATGCGGGTACGCCCGCCATCTCCGATCCCGGCGCACGCATCGTCGATGCGGTGCGTGAGGCCGGCTTGCGAGTGATGCCATTACCCGGCGCATCGGCGGGCATTGCGGCGCTGTCGGCTGGCGGTCTGTTGAACGACCGATTTTATTTTGCCGGCTTTCTCCCCTCGAAGGCGGCGCAGCGGCAAACCGCACTCGACGCGCTGCGCACGACAACCGCCACCATCGTCCTGTACGAAGCGCCGCATCGCATTGTCGACACCATCAATGCACTGGCGGGCAGCTTCGAGCCGACGCGCCGCATCGTCTTCGCGCGCGAATTGACCAAGCTGTTTGAAGAAATCCACCGCTGCGCGCTGTCCGAAGCCGTTGCATGGCTGGCGCAGGGTGCGCACAGGGAAAAGGGCGAGTATGTGCTGTTGCTGGAAGGCGCGACGACCGACATGGATGCCAGCGATGCCGAAGCGGAACGCATATTGCGCATCCTGCTGGCCGAATGTTCGGTCAAGCAGGCGGCTTCGCTGGCGTCTCAGATCACGGGACGAAAGAAGAACGCCCTCTATGATCTGGCGTTGCGCATGAAGGACGCGGAACAGTAAGCCGCCGCGTACTTCATCCCTGTCACCGCTGCACGATCATCGGTCTCGTGGCGCCTGCGTCCTGCAATTGCTGCGCTGCGCTCGCTGCTTCCGCTCGGGTCGCAAACGGCCCGCTGTGCAGACGGTACAAGCTCCCCTGCTGCATCACCTCGACCGGGGGCAGGTCGGCACGGTGTTTCTGCATTAGGCGCGCGCGTGCCGCTTCGGCGTTGGCCGCCTGCGCGAATGCGCCAAGCTGGATATAGAAGCCGGGCGCGATGGATGAAACGGCTTGCTGGCTTGCCAGGGGCTGAAGATCGCTCGATGCAATCACGGAGATCGGTGGCAGGGCGGGCGCAGCGACTGGCAGTGCGACAGCGCCCTCCGACGGCGTACCGGCTGCCATCGCTGGCTGCATTGCCGCCGGCGAAGTAGTAACGGACGCATTCATCGGCGCCTGCTCGCGCCTTGCAGCGGCGATACGCTCGATGTCTTCCGGCAGAAGGCGTTCCACTTCCAGTTGGCTGCTGCCTTTTTCCAGATAACCGAGCTTCAATGCCGCCGCATACGACAGATCGATGATGCGCCCGCCAAGGAAAGGCCCGCGGTCGTTTACGCGTACGATAACCTGCTTGCCATTCGCAAGATTGGTGACTCTGGCATACGACGGAATCGGCAGGGTGGGATGCGCAGCGGTGATCTTGTACATGTCGTACAGCTCGCCGGAAGATGTTTTCTGGCCGTGGAATTTTTTGCCGTACCAGCTTCCGACGCCCTGCTGCTTGAGCGGCCTGTTATCGGTGATGGGCGTGTAGGTCTTGCCGAATACCGTATAGGGTTGATTACCGCGCTTGGTAAACGGTTCGACTCGTGGTTCGGGATCGGGCAGATCCAGCAAGCCCGGCGGCACATTGTCACCGGGTCCGTCGTCCTGATAGTAGCCGCCGCGGCCCGAGCCCGCCGGCGGCAAGGCCGGTATGGTGTTGGATGCGCTTTTCGATGGCGCTGCCTGTCGTCCGGCCGATGCATTGGCCGGTGTTTCGGATAACTGCACCGAACTGCCGCAGCCGTACAGCGACAGCACCGTCAACAGCAAGGTGCTGCACCGGACGATGCGTTTCTTTGCAAGCAGTTGCATTGCATTCTCTCCCTGATGGCTTGTGAACATGTCGGTTCAGGCTTGCTTGCTCACCTGTCACCGACGTCATCCTGATTGTTTTACAACCCTCAGGATTCTAGCCATTCAGAAAGAGTATTCCAATCGGAAATGCCTGCATCCGCCCGCTTTTTTGTGTCTGACTGTAATTGCGCAAACTGTGCCTTGGATGGCACGCGGCTGTTTCCGGTAATTGGGATCGGTTTGGACCGGCGTCAGCTCTGCACCAGTTTCCTGTGCCGCTGTATGCTCATCAGGATGCCGATACCCAGTCCCAGTGTCATGAATGCCGTACCGCCATAGCTCATGAATGGCAGCGGCACGCCCACGACAGGCAGGATGCCGCTCACCATGCCCATGTTGACGAATGCATAGGTGAAAAAGATCATGGTGATCGCCCCTGCCAGCAGCCTGCTGAACAAGGTCGGTGCGTTCGCGGCGATCAGCAAGCCGCGCCCGATCAGAAGCAGGTAAAGCACGAGCAGAACGATGTTGCCGATCAGGCCGAACTCTTCGGAGTAGGCGGCAAAGAGAAAATCGGAAGTGCGTTCGGGGATGAATTCCAGGTGCGTCTGCGTGCCATTGGTCCATCCCTTTCCCCAAATTCCCCCCGACCCGATCGCAATCATGGATTGAATGATGTGGAATCCTGTTCCGAGCGGATCGGTGGTCGGGTCGATGAGTGTCATGACCCTTTGGCGCTGGTAATCGTGCAGCATCGACCATGCGACCGGCAGGCTTGCGAGTCCGATGGCCGTAAGCGTAGCCAGAATTTTCCACGGCAGACCCGCGAAGAAAATCACATAGAAGCCGGCAGCCAGCACTAGCAATGCGGTGCCCAGATCGGGCTGGCGCATGATCAGCACGCCGGGGATGGCGAGGATGACGCCTGCCACGAGAAAGTGATGCCATTGGATCATGCCCTCGCGTTTCTGGAAGTACCAGGCAAGCATCATGGGCACGGCAATCTTCATGATTTCGGAGGGCTGGATCACGACGCCGACATTGACCCAGCGTCGCGCGCCTTTCTTGACCAGACCGAACATCGCGACCGCGATCAGGAGCGCCACGCCGACCGTATAGATGGGCACCGCGAAACGCATCAGCAGCTGCGGCGGCATGATCGCCGCGATCCACATCACCACGAAGGCGATCATGGTGTTGCGCATGTGATCCTCGAAGCGTCCGGGCGCGTCCATGCCGGCCGAAAACATCGTGAACGCGCTCACCGAAAGGATCAGGAAGACGATCAGCGCGAGCGTTCCGTCAAACACCATGACGTAAGGCCGGATGGTAGGCCATATGGTGCGCCGCTCGGAAAATTGCATGCTTGTCATCAGTGCTGGTGCCTGTCGGCTGCGGTTTCAACGATCGTCGGCGCGGGAGTGCGCTTCGGCTTATTTGCGGTGGCGGCCTGCGCGCCATTGGGCGTGGCAACCTTGTCCGCAGGCGCTTCCTTCGGCTCGGGCCGCTTGCCAAGCAGATAGTAGTCCATCGCGATCCGGGTGATCGGCGCGGCGGCGGCGGCGCCAAAACCGGCATTCTCGACGATCACGGCGATCGCAATGCGCGGATTGTCCGCCGGCGCGAATGCGCTATAGAGCGAGTGATCGCGATGATGCTCGGCCAGCTTCTTGGCGTCGTATTTCTCGTTCTTCCTGATGCCGATCGCTTGCGCGGTACCGGTCTTGCCCGCCGATGTGTACTCGGTCTTGGCAAATGCACGCGAGGATGTGCCCTCCTTCGTCACGCCGACCATTGCGCGCTTAACGAAATCGATGTTTTCCTGCTTCAGATTGATCCGGTAACTTTCCTTCGGCACGGTCAGGGTACGTTCCTTGCTGACGCTGTCCTCGATCGTCTTGACCAGGTGCGGCTTCATCACTACGCCGTTGTTGGCCAGGTTCGCAATCGCATGCGCCATCTGCAGTGGGGTGAATGCGTTGTACCCCTGTCCGATGCCGATCGAGATCGTCTCACCCGCATACCATTTCTTCTGCTCGGGCTTCTTGTAGGCCGCACGCTTCCACGCCGTCGACGGCAGCAGGCCGGTACGCTCGTTGTCCAGGTCGATGCCGGTCAGTTGTCCGAAGCCGAATGGCTTCATGAAATCGTGAATCGTGTCGACGCCGAGGTCATTGGCGAGGTTGTAATAATAGGTATTGCAGGACACGACGATCGATTTGTACATGTCGACCACGCCATGGCCGTCCACCTTGTCATCGCGGAATTTATGGCTGCCGAACCAGAAGTAGCCCGGATCGGAAATGGTATTCGACGGCGTGCGCTTGCCGGTTTCAAGCGCGGCGAGCGCCATGAAGGGTTTATAGGTGGAGCCCGGCGGATAGCTGCCGATCAGCGGCCTGTTCAGCAATGGCCTGTCGATCGAGGTATTGAGTTCTTCCCACGTCTGCTGATCGATTCCATCGACAAACACGTTCGGGTCGTACGTCGGCTTGGACACATAGGCAAGAATGTCGCCGGTCGACGGCTCGATCGCCACGAGCGCGCCTCGCCGGTCGCCAAACGCCTCTTCGATGATTTTCTGCAATTCGATGTCGATTGACAGAATGAGGTTGTTTCCCGGTACGGCAGGCGTGCGCGACAGCGAGCGGATGGCCCGTCCCCCCGCCGTTACTTCGACTTCCTCATACCCGGTTGTGCCGTGCAGCATCTTTTCATATTTCTTTTCCAGGCCTTCCTTGCCGATGTAATCGGTACCGACATAGTTCGCCGCATCCTCGGATTCGGCGATGCGCTCGGCATCCTTGCGGCTGATGCGTCCGATATAGCCGATCACATGCGATGCGGTATCGCCCAACGGATATTGGCGGAACAGCCGCGCCTGGATTTCGACGCCCGGGAAGCGGTACCGCTGAGCGGTGAATCGCGCGACCTCCTCGTCGGTGAGGCGAGTGCGGATCGGCACGCTTTCGAAGTTCTTCGCTTCTTCCAGCAAGCGCCGGAAGCGCTTGCGGTCCTTGGGCTGGATCTCCACCAGTGTCGACAGGCCGTCGATCACTTTGTCGAGCGAATCGTTGATTTTGGACGGGGTGATCTCCAGCGTGTACGCGGAAAAATTGCGGGCCAGGACGACGCCGTTGCGGTCCAGTATCAGGCCGCGGTTCGGCACGATGGGGGCAACCGAAATCCGGTTGTCTTCCGCCTGACCATGGTAAGCCTCATGCCTGACGACCTGCAGCCAAAAAAACCGGGACAGCAGAATGCCGAACAGGGCGAGGACGAATATGCCTGCAACCGACAGCCGGAGGCGAAATAGATGTACTTCCCGTTCTGTATTCTTAAACTCAGTCATTCGTTCTTCAAGACGGCAGATCTGCAGGGCGCAAGGGCGCGCGAAGCATGTTGAAACAGCAATTCAAGCGAGACAGGCAGTCAGATCGGCCGGGTGTCATCGCGATTAATTGCACGCCGCTGCGGTGCAAGCAATATCCATGTGATGACCGGCCACAGCGCCACTGTCGACAAGCTTTCGGCGAAATACGTCCAACCGGCGAACTTGCCGCTGACCATCAGCCGGATCACCAGTTGCACCGACTGCATCAGCAACAGCAGCGGCAGCACATGCAGTACCTGCGTCCATACCCTGAACCACAGCACCCGGCGATGCATCATGATGGCAAAGTAAGACAGCAGCGTGTACGACAGCGCATTCTCGCCAAGCAACGCCGCGTCATGCACATCCATCAGCAAACCCATGGTGAATGCGATTCCGATGCCGACCTTGCGGGGTTGATGGATGCTCCAGAAAATCAGAGTCAGCGCTACGAAGTCGGGGACGCCGACCCAGTAGCCATAGGGCAGTAGATTGAGCAGAAAAGCAATGATCAGGCTGCTGGCGATAAACAGCGGATTGACGGGCAGCAGGATGTAATGAGGACGGTTCATGGCGTCGGCTTTTGCTTTTCAGGTGCGGGCACAGGCGCTGCTGCGGCAGTTGCCGGTGCGGCAGCAGCCGCAGCCGGGGTCGCCGCATCCTTGGGCGTTTCCTTCGGCGCATCCTTCGCGCCTTCGGTACGTTTCTGCTTTGCCTTTACATCTTTTTTCGGATCGTCGGGCGGCGGACGCTGGGCGACAGGCGGCTCGGTGAGCAGCACCAGCAACTGGCGGTTGCGATCGATGCCTGCGAGCGGCTGGCAGACGATACGGGCAAATGCGTCGGATGATTTGCTTTCCACCTGGGTTACCTTCGCCACCGACAAGCCGGCAGGGTAAACCCCATCGATGCCCGATGTCACCAGCATGTCGCCGTTCTTGATATCCGCATTGGCCGGCATGAATCGCAGATCGAGCGACCCGGAATGTCCTTGACCGTATGCGATGCTGCGCAGGCCGCTGCGCACTACCTGGACAGGAATCGCCTGATCCTTGTCGGTCAGCAGCGTGACTTCAGCGGTGAACGGGAATACCCGGGTCACCTGCCCCACTACGCCGATATCGTCGATCACCGGTTGTCCAGGTGCAACACCGTGCCGGCTGCCGCGGTCCAGGATGACTTTGCGGGTAAATGCATCGCGTGCGTCGTAGAGGATCTCGCTCATGATGGACTTCACCGGCAGGCGCTCGTTGGCGTCCAGCAATTTGCGCAGCTGCGCATTCTCCGCGGACAGCTGCCTTACCTGCTGCAGTGTCTGCGCATTCGCGAGCTGTTCCTGCTGCAGCCTCAGGTTTTCCTTCTGCAGCGAGGACAGTGCGGAAAAGTAGTCGCCGATGAAGTAGGCGGCATCGCGCGGCATCAGTGCCGCGACTTGCAGTGGGTACAACACCGTCGCGACGGTTTGCCGGATCATACCCAGGGAGCGGAGGCGGGAATCTGCAATCAGCAAGCCGATGGCGATCAGCGCGAAGATCGTCACTTTGGCGCGGGCAGAAGCGCCTTGCTTGAAAAGTGGCGGCGGGCTGTATTCCATTAAATGTTATCTACCAGTTTCAAGGGCGCCTAGCAGGCTGTTGCCAACTTTTGCGATGCTGTTTCTCGGCCCGCGAAGCTCGGCGTAAATCAACTACGCTGCCTGGCCAACCCGCTCGCCATGTTCTTCAATCACCAGCCAGGACTGCCCTGTTTTGCAATACGAGCCATCGCAATGCATGGCTGCGTATCGCTTGGAACAGAAGGCTTTACTCGTACGAGAAAATCGAACCCAGCTTGTCCATCCGCTCGAGCGCCATGCCGGAGCCGCGCACCACGCAGGTCAGAGGGTCTTCGGCAACGATCACCGGCAAGCCGGTCTCTTCCATCAGCAGGCGGTCGAGGTCGCGCAGCAACGCACCGCCGCCTGTCAGCATCATGCCTTTTTCGGCGATGTCGGCGCCCAGCTCTGGCGGCGTCTGTTCCAGCGCATTCTTTACGGCCGAGACAATGTTGTTGAGAGGATCGGTGAGCGCTTCCAGAATTTCATTGCTGGAAATGGTGAACGAGCGTGGAATGCCTTCCGACAGGTTGCGCCCTTTCACTTCCATTTCCTTGACTTCGGAACCCGGGAAGGCGGAGCCGATTTCCTTCTTGATGAGTTCAGCGGTCTGTTCGCCGATCAGCATGCCGTAATTGCGGCGGATGTAGTTGACGATCGCCTCGTCGAACTTGTCGCCGCCGACGCGCACCGAACCCTTGTAGACCATGCCGCCGAGGGAAATGATGCCTACCTCGGTCGTACCGCCGCCGATGTCGACCACCATCGAGCCAGTTGCATCCGATACCGGCAGTCCGGCGCCGATTGCTGCAGCCATCGGTTCCTCGATCAGGTATACCTGGGATGCGCCGGCGCCGAGCGCGGATTCGCGAATGGCGCGACGCTCGACCTGGGTAGAACCGCAGGGAACGCAGATGATGATGCGCGGTGACGGTTTGAACAGCTTCGAATCGTGCACCATGCGGATGAACTGCTTGAGCATCTGCTCGGTGACGGTGAAGTCGGCAATCACACCGTCCTTCATCGGACGAATCGCTTCAATATTGCCAGGGACCTTGCCCAGCATTTGTTTGGCTTCCTTGCCGACCGCCTGAATGGTCTTCTTGCCATTCGGACCGCCTTGCTGGCGGATAGCGACTACCGACGGCTCATCCAGAACAATGCCCAGTCCGCGCACATATATCAGGGTGTTGGCCGTGCCGAGATCGATTGCCAGGTCGTTAGAAAAGTAACTGCGTAAAAATCCAAACATGTGTTGTCCCGATGCGCAACAATGATGCGCGAAGCATTAAAGGTTGAATGTCCGCCCACACGGCATACACTGGCGGCTGTGAGGCAGTAGCCCAGCATTCTACCTTATAATTTAGCTGAAATTAGCTGGCGGAAATACCAAAAATACGAGCTGAACACGCCTTTTTGATAAGCTTTTGCCAGAACTAAAACACTTTTGTTTTTAAAGATTATTTCTTATGCACGGCTTGCACGTGCCCTCCGACATGTCCCTCGAACTCAATGATGTAAAACGTCTTGCCCGTCTCGCGCAACTCGACCTGAATGAAGATCAGGCTTCCCGAACCCTCGACAAGCTCAACGGCATCTTTTCGCTCGTCGAACAAATGCGCGCTGTCGATACAAACGGCATCGAACCATTGAATCATCCGATCGCCGCCCACCAGAATAATGTCGCGTTGCGTTTGCGCGACGATGCCGTTACGGAACCTGATCGTCGCGACGACTATCAACAGGTAGCGCCCGCCACGCAGGACGGCTTATACCTGGTGCCGAAAGTCATCGAGTAACCGAATCGGCAACACCGGCTTGCCGAAAGCACATCACGAAAGATCATCGGCCCCTCCTGGCCATCCACTTATGCATACGAAATCCCTTAAAGAACTTTCCGGGCTGCTTCAGACAAAGCAGATCTCGTCCACCGAATTGGCAAAGCTCTACCTGGATCGCATTGCGGGCAGCGACCTGAACGCCTTCATCGACATCAACGCGGACCTTACTTTGCAGCAGGCGGCAATAGCGGATCAGCGACTGGCTGCAGGCAATACGACACCGCTGACTGGCATTCCGATTGCACACAAGGACATTTTTGTAACCCGTGGCTGGCGGTCGACGGCCGGCTCGAAGATGCTCGCAAATTATGTCAGCCCCTTCGATGCAGCCGTCGTCGAACAGTTCCATGCTGCAGGCATGGTCACGCTGGGAAAGCTGAACTGTGATGAATTTGCCATGGGGTCGTCCAACGAGAACTCGCACTTCGGTCCCGTGAAGAATCCATGGGACAAGGCTGCGGTGCCGGGCGGATCGTCGGGCGGATCGGCGGCGGCGATCGCCGCGCGGCTCGCACCGGCGGCAACCGCGACCGACACCGGCGGCTCGATCCGCCAACCCGCGTCCTTCTGCGGCGTAACCGGCATCAAACCGACCTATGGCCGCGTATCCCGCTTCGGCATGATCGCTTTTGCATCATCACTCGACCAGGGCGGTCCGATGGCCCAGTCGGCGGAAGACTGTGCATTGCTGCTCAATGCGATGGCAGGCTTCGATGCGCGCGATTCCACCAGCCTCGAACCCGGCAAGGGTGGTGACAAGGAAGACTTCGGCCGCGACCTGGACAAGAGCCTGCAGGGATTGCGCATCGGCGTGCCGCGTGAATATTTCGGCAAGGGTCTGGCATCCGATGTCGAACAGGCAGTACGCGCGGCACTCGCCGAATATGAAAAGCTCGGCGCGACGCTGGTCGATATTTCGCTGCCGAAGACCGAGCTGTCCATTCCGGTGTACTACGTCATCGCGCCTGCAGAGGCTTCGTCCAACCTGAGCCGGTTCGACGGCGTGCGCTATGGCCACCGCGCGAAGGAATACAAGGACCTTGGCGATATGTATCGCAAATCGCGTGCGGAGGGCTTCGGCGATGAGGTCAAGCGACGCATCCTGGTCGGGGCCTATGTGCTGTCACACGGCTACTATGATGCCTACTATTTGCAGGCCCAGAAGATCCGCCGCCTGATTGCGCAGGATTTCAGCAATGCATTCCAGCAGTGCGACGTCATCATGGGGCCGGTCGCGCCGACCGTAGCATGGGACCTCGGCGACAAGACCGACGATCCGGTCGCCAACTATCTTGCTGATATCTTTACGCTGTCGACCAGCCTCGCGGGCTTGCCAGGCATGTCGATCCCGTGCGGTTTCGGACAGGGCGAGAAGAACGGGAAGCGGCCGGTCGGGTTGCAGATCATCGGCAATTATTTCGACGAAGCGCGCCTGCTGAACGTTGCGCACCAATACCAGCTTGCCACCGATTGGCATCTGCGCAAGCCGGAAGGCGTCAATTGAATCGGCGCCGCGTCCGTTTGTTGTTGCCGGCTCTGCTGCTTGTGTGCGGCACGGCCGCTATCGCACAGCAACTGGACGCAAAGTTCTCGTGCAGTGCGACGCGCGAAGAAAACGGAGAGCGGGTGATCTATGCCGACAACGGCGAAATCCGCCTTCGCGGCGACCGCATCGATGCATTCCGATGGGAGTCGGCATTGCATCGCAGCACGCATGGTTTTGATTGCACCATCGAACAGGGCGATGGCCTGAAAGCCGAAGTGCGCGACGATGCGACGACGAGTCCACGATGGCGCATTGCGCTCGCCGATGCGCGCGCTGCGCGGGACCAGCGTGGATACGACTTCGATCGCGGGCTTAATTGCACCATTCGGCTGGAGCGGGATGGCGACATGCTGAACATCAAGCCGACCTGCCCGGCCCTGTGCGGATCGCGCACAAATTTTTCCGAGTTGTCGGTCAACCTGAAGACCGGCGACTGCCGCTACGAACAGTAGCAAACCATATTTCATCCTTCCCTCGCGGAGAAGGACATATAGATTACGGAGTGAGGTCACTATGCAATGGGAAGTCGTCATCGGTCTGGAGACGCATGCGCAGCTCTCGACCCAATCGAAAATATTCAGCGGCGCAGCAACCCGCTTCGGCGCCGAGCCAAATACCCAGGCCAGCCCGGTGGACCTGGCTCTGCCCGGCGTCCTGCCGGTGATGAACAAGGGCGCGGTGGAACGCGCAATCCAGTTCGGTCTCGCCGTCGGCGCCACCATCGCGCCGCAGTCGGTTTTCGCGCGCAAGAATTATTTCTATCCCGACCTGCCAAAGGGTTATCAGATCAGCCAGTATGAAATTCCCGTCGTACAGGGCGGACGCGTTTCCTTCGTGCTGGAGAAGGACGGCAAGGCCGAGATGCAGTCGGTGCAACTGACGCGTGCTCACCTGGAAGAGGACGCCGGCAAATCTTTGCATGAAGACTATCAGGGCATGTCGGGCATTGACCTCAACCGTGCCGGTACACCACTGCTGGAGATCGTCACCGAGCCGGATATGCGCAGTGCGTCCGAAGCGGTGGGCTATGCGAAGGCGTTGCATTCGCTGGTGGTGTGGCTGGGCATTTGCGACGGCAACATGCAGGAGGGGTCGTTCCGCTGCGACGCGAATGTCTCGGTGCGGCCGGTCGGACAGAAGGAATACGGCACACGCTGCGAAATCAAGAACCTGAACTCCTTCCGTTTCCTCGAGGACGCGATCAACTATGAAGTGCGGCGCCAGATCGAACTGATCGAGGACGGTGGCAGGGTCGTGCAAGAAACTCGGCTTTATGATCCCGACCGGAAGGAAACCCGGTCGATGCGCAGCAAGGAAGACGCGCAGGATTACCGCTACTTCCCCGACCCGGACCTGCCGCCGCTGGTGATCGGGCAGGAATGGATCGACCGCGTCAAAATGTCGATGCCCGAACTGCCGGGCGCGATGCGTGAACGGTTCACCCGCGACTACAGCCTGCCCGAGTACGACGCGGCAGTGCTGACGCAATCGAAAGCGATGGCATCGTATTTCGAAGCGGTGGTCGCCAAGGCGGGCAAGGAGCAGGCCAAGCCTGCCGCCAACTGGCTGATGGGTGATGTGTCGTCGACGCTGAACCGCGAAAACGTCGATATCGCCGACGCGCCGGTGAAAGCGGAACAGCTTGCGCTGCTGTTGCAGCGTATTGCGGATGGCACCATTTCGAACAAGATCGCCAAGGAGGTGTTTGCGGCAATGTGGGAGACGCCGTCCGACAAGCCGACGCTGGCTGATGACATCATTGAAGCCAAGGGCTTGAAGCAGATCTCCGACAGCGGCGCGCTGGAAAAGATCATCGACGAAGTCCTGGCGGCAAATGCGAAGTCGGTCGAAGAATTCCGCGCCGGCAAGGAAAAGGCATTCAATGCGCTGATCGGCCAGGCGATGAAAGCGACGAAGGGTAAAGCGAATCCGGCACAATTGACGGAACTGTTGAAGAGCAAGCTGACGGCGTAACAGGACAGTTGCTACATCCGATTCGAAGCAGGGAAATTTGAAGGTAGGACGCCCTCCCCTTTCGGGAGCCCCGGCGAGGGGGAAGGGCCCTATAGTTGAATCAGCAAGCCGCCTAGTTCGATGCGGCCGCCGACTTCCCGCCCGTGGCAGCCTGCCCGGGCACCGGCGGCGCATTGACCAGTTCACGATACCGTTTCAGGGTCTCGTCGAATTTCACGTTGGTGAGCTGCATCTCCGCTTCCCGCTCGCCCTTGGTCTTCTGTGCCTTCACGACAGCCTCATTGGCTTCTTCCAGCTTGCGCTGCGCCACCGGCGGCAGTACCGCATTCTTTTTGCGGTACACATCCAGTTCGGCGTTGACCGACTTCAGATTCTTTTGCGCCACGGCCAGCATCGCAGCGTCGTTCTTTGCCTGCTCTTCCAGCATGCCCAAGGCACGCTTGCGTGCATGGTCGATATCGCTTTCGCTGTGGTAGCGCGAACGCAGCAGCAGGTCGCTCTTGCGCTGTTCTTCCAGGGCGGCTTCTTCGGCCTTGCGCCGTTCGGCCAGAAGTTGCAGTTCCCGCTTTTGTTCAGGTGTGAGGGGCGCCTGGATTTCACGGACCACGATACCGGACTTGTTAAGTTCACGCATCGGACGGTTGGCGCATTCCGGCATCGGGCGGTCGGAAGTAATCATGCGGCCGGATGCATCCTTGCATGAAAAAATCTGTGCCTGGGCGGCACCATGCACAATCAGCAAATACAGGAAGACCCAGCCACTCCGCATCCCGCCTCCATATGATGTTGCAGAACATAGTCCGCAACTTTGTTATTGATTTATCAATTGATACCGTAACGGCGCCGGTAAGCGGCGACAGCATCCTTGTACTGTGCCAGCTCCGAATGGGCACCCGCATCTGAGATATATTCCAACAAATCGTCAAGGTTGCCAATAGAAATCACCGGCATTCCGTAAGTCTGTGTCACTTCCTGCACGGCGGAATGCGGGGAAAGCGCGTCGTCCTTGCCGGACCGCTCCATCCGGTCGAGCGCGATCAGTACTGCGCATGGCGTCGCGCCAGCGGCGCGGATCATGTCGACCGACTCCCGCACCGACGTGCCGGCGGAGATTACGTCGTCGATGATGACCACCCTGCCCTGCAGCTTCGCGCCGACCATGGTGCCGCCTTCGCCATGGTCCTTGGCTTCCTTGCGGTTGAAGGCGAACGGCACGTTGCGCCCCTTTGCCGACAGGGCGACGGCGGTGGCCGAGGCCAGCGTGATGCCTTTATAGGCCGGCCCGAACAGCATGTCGAATTCAATGCCGGAATCGATCAGGGTCTGCGCGTAGAAATCGGCGAGCTTGCCGAGGTTGGCGCCATCGTTGAACAGCCCGGCGTTAAAGAAATACGGCGAGGTGCGGCCGGCCTTGGTGATGAACTCACCGAAGCGGAGCACACCGGCGGATACGGAGAATTCGATGAATTGTTGGCGAACGTTGGTCAAGATTACCTCGGGAGCTTGAAAGGTGATGGTGTATTCTTCTTTTCGCCAGAATCACTATGTCGCAATTCAATGCCGGACTGCTCCTTCCCAGGGGGAAGGGTGGGATGGGGCGGCCCGCGTAGGGGTGCTGAGGTCGGGCAAACGCATGCATAAGCTCGACCTCACTACCCCTACGCGGGCCGCCCCACCCTAACCCTCCCCCCTAGCCGGGCGCCCTGCAAGGGGGAGGGAACCGTGCAGCGTTGCTTGCGATACCTGACGTCAGGACGAAACCGGAAACAAACCGGCATTGTAAATGCATATCGCCGACCACCGTTTCCATTCCCGCCGATCAGACGATCGGTTATCCTAATCGACGTCTTTTTTTCCTTCCCCACCATGCTGAAAATCATCTCCGCCAATCTCAACGGCATCCGCTCTGCCGCAAAAAAGGGCTTCTTCGACTGGATGCGCAAGCAATCCGCCGATTTCGTCTGCGTGCAGGAATTGAAGGCGCAGGCAGACGACATGACGCCCGACTTTCTAGCGCCGACCGGCTATCACGGCCATTTCCATTACGCGGAGAAGAAAGGCTACTCCGGCGTCGGCATCTATTCCCGCTACGAGCCGGACGCGGTGCAGGTCGGTTTTGGCTGCACCGAGTTCGATGCGGAAGGCCGCTATATCCAGTGCGATTTCGGCAAGCTCAGCGTGATTTCGGTGTACTGCCCGTCGGGCTCGTCGAGCGAGGAAAGACAGCTGGCGAAGTTTCGCTTTATGGAGGTATTCCTGCCGCACCTGGAGAAACTGAAAGCCTGTGGCCAGGAGGTGGTGTTGTGCGGCGACTGGAATATCGCGCACAAGGAAATCGACCTGAAGAACTGGAAGGGTAACAAGAAGAATTCCGGCTTCCTGCCGGAAGAGCGGGCGTGGCTGACGCGCATTTTCGATGAAGTCGGCTTCGTCGATACCTTCCGCCGGGTGGATACGCGACCGGAGCAATACACCTGGTGGAGCAATCGCGGGCAGGCCTGGGCGAAGAATGTAGGCTGGCGCATCGATTACCACATCACTACGCCGGAGCTGGCGGCGAAAGCAAATACAGTATCCATCTACAAGGACGAGCGGTTTTCCGACCACGCGCCGCTGATCATCGATTACGACGGCGCGTCGTCCCTGCTGGCGGTTGCAAAGTAAATCAGGGGGGCGCTACGCCGGGTACTTGGAGCGTCTAACAGAATGAGCGAAGCGCCAGCTTCGTGCTCTCCGGCAAGGCGCGTCGACGCAGGCAGTACTGACGTACGACAAGGAGACGCAACGCAGCCGAAGCCATGTTGTTAGACGCTCTTAATTCACCGGCGGGATGCCCTTCACGTTGCTCTCGTAAGGCGGTAACGACTTGACCGGTACGCCTTTCGCCTTCGCATACAGCGGCATCACCTGGGCCATGTGCTTTTCCATCTGGGCAATGCGCGCCGTTCCGGCCGGGTGGGTCGAGAGCCATTGTGGCGGCCCATTCTTGCTGACCATGCCCATCTTCCGCCACAGGGTGATGCCGGCACGCGGATCGTAACCGGCACGCGCCGCGATATCGAGGCCCACCAGGTCGGCTTCCGTTTCGTCGCTCCGGGAAAATTTCAGGATGGCGAGACTCGCGCCAGCTTCGGCAACGGTATTGGTCACATTGGGGTCGATGCCGAACAGCGCCGACAATCCGAAGCCGAGCACACTTGCGCCGACATTCGTTATCCCGGATTTCGCAAGGCGTTCGCGGCTGTGTTCGCGCAGCGCATGGGCAGCCTCATGGCCCATGACGATGGCGACCTCCTCGTCCGTCAGCTTCAGCTTGTTCAGAATGCCGCTGAAGAAAGCGATCTTGCCGCCGGGCATACAGAACGCGTTGATGTCCTCGGTGTCAATCAGGTTGACTTCCCATTTCCAGGCGGGTGCACTTTCGTTCCAGCGCTTAGCCTGTGGAATGATCTTTTCCGCGATGGCGCGCAGGCGCTGCACCTGTGGATGCGATTCCGGCACCAGCACGCCTTTTTGTTTCGCCTGTTGCAGCAATTCCACGTATTGCTGGCCGGCGGCGGCATTGAGTTCGGATTCGGGAACGAGCGTACGCAGCCGTGACATCTTTTCCACCTTGACGCCGTCCGGGGAGACGGATTCCTTGGCGGCCTGTGCCGGCAGTGCACAGGTAAATGTTGCCGCAATGACGGTCATTGAGAGAAATCGGTTCATGCCTTATTGTCCTCCAACGAAACCACGATCATCTTGATTGTCGACAGCAGTCTGCGCCGTTCGCAGTACGCCGGCCGTTTGCCGATATCCGGATCGCTTGCGGCGGCCCTCAGGACGTTTCGGCTTGTGACGCTTCTCCATTCAGCTTCACTCTTGGCAAGAGCCAGAAGAAAAGCGCCACGGCAGGAATGATAGCCAGGGTGGTGATCCAGAAATACGGCGCATAGCCGACCGCCTCGACAATGCGGCCGGAATAGAACCCCAGCACCTTGCCGGGCAAGGTGATCAGCGAACTGAAGAGCGCATACTGAGTCGCCGTGTAGCGCTGATTCACCAGCGCGGACAGATAAGCGACCGCAGTGGTGCCAAGCAAGCCTTGCGCCAGATTCTCGGCGGATATGACCAGCGTCAACATGCCGACATTCCCGTTGGCGCCGATCAGCCACAAGTACAGCAGATTGCTGAGCGCTCCCAGCACGATGCCGACCAGCAGCGCACGCTCCACGCCCCAGCGAACCACTGCGACGCCGCCCAGGAAAGCCCCGGCAATGCCGACCCAGATGCCGTACACCTTGGAAATCGTGGCGATCTCAGTTTTGGTAAATCCCTGGTCAAGATAGAACGGCCCCATGATGCCGCCTACCAGCGCCTGGTCCGAAATCTTGAACAGCAGGATGAACATCAGGATCAGCAGGCCCACCCGTCCGCCAAAGCGGCGGAAAAAGTCGGCGAACGGTTCGACGACCCCTTCCCGCAGACCCTGCGACCAGCTTTGCACCTGGATGCGCAGCACTTCCGGCTCACGCGCCATCAGGTTGGTGATGACGGGGATCAGCATGCATGCCGCCATGATCCGGTAAACATTGGGCCAGACCGCATGGTCGGCCAGCACCAGCGCCAATGCGCCGGTAACGATCAGCGCGATCCGGTAGCCGAGCGAATAAGTGGCAACCAGGGCTCCCTGTGCTTCGACCGGGGCGATCTCGATGCGGTAGGCATCCACCACGATATCCAGCGTCGCACCGGCGATGGCCACCAGCAGCGTCAGGCCGACGAACAGCCCGAGCTGCGTTGGCGTGACCGATGCCATCGCCATCAGTCCAAGCATCACCAGCAACTGGGTCAGCAGCAGCCAGCTGCGGCGCTGCCCCAGCCTTCCGAGCAGGGGAAGCCTGAGCCGGTCGACCAGCGGCGCCCACAGGAACTTGAAGGAATACGCCATGCCGGCACTGGCGATCATGGTGATGTCTTTCAGCGTGATGCCGTTTTCCCGCAGCCAGTAAGCCAGGGTGCCGGCAACCAGCAGGAAGGGCAGTCCGGAGGCGAAGCCGAAGAAGAACATGGTCCACGCCGATGGATGCAGGAAGGCATCGCGGATCCGCGGTGCTGCCTTGGCGCCGCTTTCCTTGGCTTTCAGTACAGCGCTCATTGAATCTTATCCGCGACTGATGACCGATGGACCGGGGGTACTTGCGAAGAGGGCAACAAGTTGATCGGCGAGGTCTGAAAATACGGGATGTCGGGTTGGCCTCCGGCGGCTGCCGGGGCCTGACTGGCGGGAACGCTCATGCAGGGGTCTTTTTACGTAGTCGGAACACGGCAAGACTACCACGCCAATTTGGCAGGAAGGTCACGGGCTTGCCGTTGTGCAATGCGATGCACTCGAGCACTTCGAGCCCGACCCGGTTCGCAAGTTCCTCAAAATCACTAATTGTTGCGTAGCGCACATTCGGCGTGTCATACCACTCATACGGCAAGTGCTTGGACACCGGCATGCGGCCCCGGAAAATGGAAATCCGATGCGGCCAGTAGGCGAAGTTGGGGAAGGACACGATCGCTTCGCGTCCGACACGTGCGATATCGGCAAGAATGCCTTCCACGTTCTTCATCATCTGCAGCGCCGACAGGCAAAGCACGGTGTCGAATGCATTGTCGGCGAAGATGCTCATGCCGCCTTCCAGATCGCGCTGGATGACCGATACACCGCGCGAGACGCACACGGGGATCTTCGCATCGTCGATTTCGACGCCATAGCCGATGCACTGTTTATCGGTCTGCAAATACTCCAGCATGACGCCGTCGCCGCAGCCGAGATCGAGCACATGCGATGCATCGCGCACCCAGTGGGCGATGAAGGCCAGATCGGCGCGCAACACGCTTAGTTCGCGAAAATTCATGCCGCCCTCCGTTGGTCGATTTCAAGCCAGATGCGGTTGTAGTAAGCGCGCACCGTATTCATGTAGCGCTCATCCTCGAGCAGGAAGGCGTCATGCCCGTGCGGCGCGTCGATCTCCGCATAACTCACGCGACGCTTGTTGCTGACCAGCGCCTCGACGATTTCGCGGCTGCGCTCCGGCGAAAAACGCCAGTCGGTGGTAAAGGAAACGACGAGGAATTGCGCTTGCGTCACCGCCAGCGTCTTGCGAAGGTCGCCGCCGTGCGCCCTGGCGGGATCGAAGTAATCGAGCGCCTTGGTGATCAGCAGATAGGTGTTGGCATCGAAGTACTCCGAGAACTTGTCGCCCTGATAGCGCAGGTAGGATTCGATCTCGAAATCGATGCCGAAGCCGAATTGATAGTCGCCGTTGCGCAGCTCGCGGCCGAATTTTTCGGCCATGCTGTCATCGGACAGATAGGTGATGTGGCCGACCATGCGCGCCACCCGCAAGCCGTTTTTCGGCACCACGCCGTGTGCGTAAAAGTCGCCGCCATGGAAATCGGGATCGGTCAGGATCGCCTGTCGGGCGACATCGTTGAAAGCGATGTTCTGCGCCGACAGCTTGGGCGTGGAGGCGATCACCACGCAGTGGCGCAGGCGATCGGGGAAGAGCATGCTCCAGGAAAGGGCCTGCATGCCGCCGAGCGATCCGCCCATGACCGCGGCGAATTGCCGGATGCCGAGCGCGTCGGCGAGGCGGGCCTGCGCCTTCACCCAGTCCTCCACCGTCACGACGGGAAAGTCCGCGCCGTAGGGCTTGCCGGTAGCGGGATTGGTGTGCATCGGCCCGGTCGAGCCGAAGCAGGACCCGATGTTGTTGACGCCGATGACGAAGAACCGGTCGGTATCGACCGGCTTGCCGGGACCAACCATGTTGTCCCACCAGCCGGTGTTCTTGCGCCCGTCCGCTTCCTCGTAGATGCCGGCCACGTGATGCGATGCATTCAACGCATGGCAGATCAGCACCGCATTCGAGCGGTCGGCGTTCAGGGTTCCGTAGGTTTCGTAGACAAGCGTGTAATCGGCGAGCGATGCGCCGCTCTGCAGGGGTAGCGGCGCCGGAAAGTGCATCGATTGGGGTGAAACGATTCCGACAGATGACATAGCGGTCCAAATAAAATAAATCACGAAGGCCGATGGCGCGCACACCAAGCCGGCAAGCCGATCGGGCGATGAAAAACCAGCGGCCAACAAAAAGCCCGACGGCTGGTCAGCTCGTCGGGCTAAATTCGGGTCTTGTATGCAACTTACATGCAAGCACGCTTTAGCCGTATTTATTACGCGCCCGCAAGCTGATTATCAAATCGGCGCAATGCCGTAAGAATAACGAAGTCGCCTGATGCCGTCAAACACGCAAGCCCGCTGCGGCTTGACGGACCGGATTCGACTGATATGCTGGCAACCATGCATGCCAATCTATTAATGACATACCAATCGTGACCCTTCCTCTTTCAGGCATCCGCGTACTCGACCTGTCCAATGTTTTGGCGGGCCCGTTCTGCGCTTACCAGCTGGCCCTGCTCGGCGCCGAAGTCATCAAGATCGAGCAACCGGACGGCGGCGACCTCGCGCGCCGCCTCGGTGCCGACCCGCAGGCCGCTTCACAAGGCATGGGCATTTCGTTCGTCGCCGTCAATGCGGGCAAGCAATCGATGACGATCAACCTGAAGCATCCGGAAGGCAAGCAATTGTTCCGCCGCATGGTTGGCGATGCCCAGGTGGTTATCGAAAACTTCCGCCCCGGGGTAATGACACGGCTCGAACTCGATTACGCAACGTTGTCGGCAGACAATCCCGCCCTCGTGTATTGCGCGATTTCCGGATTTGGCCAGACCGGTCCGCTCGCGCAACGTCCTGCATACGACCAGATCATCCAGGGCATGGCGGGCGTCATGAGCGTGACCGGCGACGAGCATAGCGCCCCGCTGCGGGTCGGCTATCCGGTGTGCGACACCATTGGCGGCATGACTGCCGCCTTTGCCGTCTGCGCAGCCCTGGTCGCTGCACGCATTAGTGGACGGGGCCGGATGATCGATGTGTCGATGCTGGAGGCAACGCTATCGACCATGGGCTGGCCCTTGTCGAATTACCTGAACACCGGCATCCCGCCGGCACCGATGGGAAACCAGAATTTCACCGCCGCGCCGTCCGGCACCTTCCGTACCGGCAACGGCTTGCTCAATATCGCCGCCAATGAAGACCGGCAGTACCAGTCACTGTGCGCGCTGCTCGGCCGCGACGATCTGAAGACCGATCCGCGTTTTTCCGACCGGCACAGCCGCAAGACGAACCGTGCCGCGCTCAATGCGGAAATCGAAGCCGCCCTGTCGGCACGCAGCGCGACCGACTGGGAAGCAATGCTGATCGACGCCGGCGTTCCGGCCGGACAGGTGCTGAGCGTGCCGGAGGTGCTTGCGCATCCGCATGTCGCGCAACGCGGCTTCCTCAACCGCTTCGATGCACCAACCGGGCCACAGCAGGTCGTCGGCGCAGGCTTCCGGATGGATGACAAGCCGGTCAGCCCGGCCGCGCCTGCGCCGGCCTTGTCCGCCGATACGGAACGCTGGCTCAGGCGCCTCGGCTACGACGATGCCGGCATCCATACATTGCATGAACAGGGAGTGATATGACCGATAGCGAACTCGCGGCAGAATACTGGCGCACCGACATCATCGACATTGCGCCAGGCGTGATCCGCACCCGCGGCTACCCGATCGAGGAACTGATCGGCCGGGTCGGTTTCGCCGACATGGTGTGGATGATGCTGCGCGGCGAATTGCCGGCACCGGCCCAGGCGCGATTGCTGGAAGCGGCGCTGGTGGCCTCGGTCGACCATGGCCCGCATGCGCCGTCGATTGCGGTGGCGCGCATGGCGGTGAGCTGCGGCCTGCCGCTCAACGGCGCGATGGCCTCGGCGCTCAACACGCTCGACGACGTCCACGGCGGCGCTGGCCAGCAGGCAGTCGAATTGTTTCTCGACGTGGAGAGCCGTATCGGGCAAGGCATGCCGATGACCGATGCCGTCGCCGCGGCGCTCGATGCCTTCTCGGCCGCCCACGGCAAGTTCATTCCCGGTTTCGGGCACCGCTTCCATCCGGTGGACCCCCGTGCGCCGCGCCTGCTTGCACTGGTCGACGCCGCGGCAGCAGATGGCACCGTCGACGGGCAGTTTGCTGGGATTGCACGGGCCATCGAGGCAGAGTTACGCCATCGCAAGGGAAAGCCGATAACGATGAACATCGACGGCGCGACGGCGGTAATCTACGCCGAACTTGGCTTCGCCGCGCCGTTGGCGCGCGGCATTTTCTGCCTGTCACGGGCGGTCGGCATCCTTGCCCATGCGTGGGAACAAAGCAGCCGCGGAGAACGCAACAAGGGGCCGATGCCGCGCCAGCTTGCCTATCGTTACACCGGCCATGCGCCGCGCACATTGCTCAAAGACTAGGCCGGCTATTGAAACACCTCAATCAGCGAGCAGATTCGAAAATCGCAAAGACTGAAAGCGGATTGCAAGCTATGTTGGTTAAGGTGAGCGCGCATAACGTTCAAAACCGTACGCCTGGAATGTCGGGCTACCCTGCTGTGTGACAAGTCGTCATTGCACGATCGGAGCCATTCAGCATAGGTAGGCACGGCAATTCCGGGCAGTTACTTCATAGGAGAGAGACATGACCCACACGAAACACACTTCCTTCGGCCGCTGGCTGCTTCCCGCGGTGACCGCCCTCAGCCTGATGGCAAGCGCACCGGCACTCGCCATCGACAGCCTGAAGATTCTGGTGCCGGCCAATCCAGGCGGCGGCTGGGACCAGACCGGCCGCGCCCTCGGGCAGGCAATGCAAACCGGCGAGATCGTCAAGAAAGTGCAGATCGACAACAAGGGCGGCGCTGCCGGCACCATCGGCCTGGCGCAGTTCGTCAACTCCTCCAAGGGCAAGGGCGACGCCCTGCTGGTCGGTGGCAGCGTGATGGTCGGCGGCATCGCCCTCAACAAATCTCCGGTGAGCCTGTCGCAGGTCACCCCGATCGCACGCCTGACCGGCGAATATGACGTGTTGGTGGTGCCGGCCAATTCGCCGATCAAGTCGGTGAAAGATCTGATGGCCAAGTTCAAGGCCGATCCCGGCAGCGTGTCCTGGGGCGGCGGCTCGGCAGGCGGCACCGACCATATCATCGTCGGCATGATCGCCCAGGCGAATGGCGTCGATGTCAGCAAGATCAATTACATTCCGTTCGCCGGCGGTGGCGAGGCGCAGGCCGCCATCCTCGGCGGCCATGTCACCGTGGGCTTGTCCGGCTACAACGAGTTCGAAGGCCAAATCAAAACCGGCAAGATGCGTCCGCTGGCCGTCACCTCTGACAAGCGGCTGCCCGGCATCGATATCCCAACGCTGAAGGAACAGGGCGTCGACGTCGTGCTCGCCAACTGGCGCGGCGTGTTCGGCGCACCCGGCATCAGTGACGCCCAGAAGAAGGAGCTGATCGCGGCAGTGGAGAAGACCGCCAAGAGCAAGAGCTGGCAGGAAACGCTGGCCAAGAACGGCTGGGCCGATTCCTATCTGGCAGGCGACGCATTTAAGGACTACCTTGATAAAGAAATCAAGGAAACGGAAAAAATCATCGCAGGTCTTGGATTGGTCAAGAAGTAAGGCGCCATCGCGCAGTGCATGGGCGGGCCGGATATCGGCGCTGCTCATGCCGCCGCATTACCATCGCGCATCCGGAATCGGCACGCAGGTCGCGCGCTGTTTCCGGATGCGCCGGAGACGCGGCATGGATTCGCCGAAAGAATAATAAAGAGGTGACACATGGCATCCCGTTCAAGGATCAATACCGGGGAATTGCTGCTTTCCCTTGCATTCATCGCGCTCGGCGTCTACACGCTGATCGGCGCACAATCCATCGGCAGCGGCACGGGCTATTCTCAGATAGGCCCCCGCGCATTCCCGATGGGAATTGGCGCCGGTCTGGTGATACTTGGCGGCATCCTTGCCTGGCAAGCCATCTCCGGCGGATGGCGCAACGTACCGATGGACGAGTCGCATGACACGCCGGACTGGCTCGCATTCGCCATCCTGACCGGCGCGGTGTTGCTGCATATGGCGGCGATCGGCTGGGCCGGCTTCATCCTCGCATCCACCTTCCTGTTCATCTTGATTGCCCGCGGCTTCGGCAGCCGCAAGCTGCTGCGCGACATCGTAGTTGGTGCCGTACTGTCCACCGCAGCGTTTTTCATTTTCACTTCCGGCCTCGGCCTGCAATTGCCCAACGGCCTTTTGGGAGGTGATTGAGTATGGACACTTTTGATGCACTGCTATCCGGTTTTTCGGTCGCGCTGACGCTGCAGAACCTGCTGCTCGGCTTCATCGGCGTCACGCTCGGCACCCTGGTCGGCGTGCTGCCCGGCGTCGGGCCGGCGCTTACTGTGGCGCTGCTGCTGCCCGCGACCGCCAGCTTTGACCCCACCGGCGCGCTGATCATGTTCTCCGGCATCTATTACGGCGCCATGTACGGCGGCTCCACCACCTCCATCCTGCTCAACACCCCCGGTGAATCCGCCACCATCGTCACGGCCCTTGAAGGCAACATGATGGCCAAGCGTGGCCGCGCCGGTCCGGCATTGTCGACGTCCGCGATCGGTTCCTTCGTCGCCGGCTCCATCTCGGTGGTGCTGCTCACCCTGGTCGCGCCGCTGGTCGTCAATCTCGCGCTGCAGTTCGGCCCGGCTGAATACTTCGCCATCATGGTGCTGGCCTTCGTCACTGTCTCCACGCTGCTCGGCTCGTCGATGGCACGTGGCCTGGCAAGCCTGTTCTTCGGCTTGTGGATCGGTCTCATCGGCATCGATGGCCAGACCGGCCAGGCGCGCTTCACCATGGGCATCCCGGAACTGCTCGACGGCATCGACGTGGTGGTCGCGGCGGTCGGCCTGTTCGCCGTCGGTGAAACCCTTTATCTCGCCACCTATCTCAACCGCGAGCAGGACAAGCTGGAACAGGTGAAGGGATCGATCTGGATGTCCGCTTCGGACTGGGCGCGCTCGTGGAAGCCCTGGCTGCGCGGCACCTTCCTCGGTTTTCCGCTGGGCGCCATGCCGGCTGGCGGCGCCGAGATCCCGACCTTCTTGTCGTACGCGATCGAGAAGAAGCTGAGCAAGCATCCGGAGGAATTCGGCAAGGGTGCCATCGAAGGCGTGGCCGGACCGGAAGCGGCGAACAATGCGGCGAGCACCGGTACGCTGACGATGCTGCTCACGCTCGGCCTGCCGACCTCGGCCACGGCGGCCATCGTACTGGCGGCATTCCAGCAATACGGCCTGCAGCCGGGTCCGCTGCTGTTCGAAACCCAGCCGCTGCTGGTATGGGGCCTGATCGCCAGCATGTACATCGGCAACGTATTGCTGCTGGTGCTGAACCTGCCGCTGGTGGGACTCTGGATCAAGCTGCTGAGTATTCCGAGGCCCCTGCTGTACGGCGGCATCCTGATCTTCGCAACGTTGGGCGCCTATGGCTTGCGCAATTCCTGGTTCGACCTGCTGCTGCTGTACCTGATCGGACTGGTCGGATTCCTGATGCGCCGCTATGACGTGCCGGTGGCGCCGACGATCGTCGGCATGATCCTCGGGCCGGTGGCGGAACAGCAACTGCGCCGCGCGCTGTCAATCAGCCAGGGAGACGCATCGATTTTCTTCAGCAAGCCTATTTCAGCATCGGTGCTGGTGCTGGCGGTTGTGCTACTGGTGGCACCGACGCTATGGAAGTGGTATGCGGCACGGCGGAGAGTGGGAGTTGTAGCGGGGTAAGGTTCGCGTATCTGCGCGTGCGCTTGCAAAAACTTCGCAGGGTCCTCTCCTCCTGTTCTGGGGAGGGCCAGGGTGACGTGTGAACATTGAGCAATCGTATGCAGTCCCTCAACTTCACCACCCCTGCGCGGGCCGCTTCATTCCAACCCTTCCCTAAGAAAGAAGGTCGGAATGAGGAGATGCGAGCACATTAGGATGGCTCTGCCACCCTGCATGACATCACGACTTGCGCAGCTGCTCTACCGCCTCGACAATCGTCTTCTGCTCCATCATCCGCAGAATCCGCTTCACCTGCGGCGTGACGACGGCCAGGTCGCTGTTCAAGATCTCCTGCTTCACCGTCAGCAACTGCGTCGGATGCATTGAAAACTCACGCAGTCCCATCCCCAGCAATACCCGCGTCAGACGTGCATCGCCCGCCATTTCGCCGCACACCGAGACCGGTATGCCGGCCTTCGCGCCGACGGCGATGGTGGTCGACAGCAGATACAGCACCGCCGGGTGCAGCGGTTCGTAGAGATGCGCGACTTCGTGGTCGGCGAGGTCGATCGCCAGCGTGTACTGGATCAGGTCGTTGGTGCCGATCGACAGGAAATCGAGCCGCTTGACGAAGACCGGCAGGGTCAGCGCCGCCGCCGGAATCTCGATCATCGCACCGACCGGCACCAGGGGATCGAACTTCTTATTGGCTTCGCGCAGCTGCGACTTGGCCTGCTCGATCATTACCAGCGCCTGGTCGATTTCGAAGGAGTGCGCCAGCATCGGGATCAACAGCTTGACCGGCCCGAAGGCGGAAGCACGCAGGATGGCGCGCAGCTGTGCCAGGAACATCTGCGGCTCGGCAAGGCAGAAGCGGATGGCGCGCAGACCGAGCGCCGGATTCAGGGCGGTATGTTCGACCGTGTCCAGCGGCTTGTCGGCGCCGATGTCCAGGGTGCGGATGGTGACGGGTCGGCCTTTCATTGCCACGACTGCCTTGCGGTAGGACTCGAACTGCTCGTCCTCCGACGGCAGCTTGCTGACATAACCGGCGCGTCCCATGAACAGGAATTCTGAACGGAACAGGCCGACGCCGGACGCACCCGACTCCATTGCGGCCGGGCAGTCGTCCGGCAGTTCGATGTTGGCGCACAGCGTGATTTCCGTGCCGTCGCGCGTGACGGCTGGTGTCTTGCGCAGCTTGCTGAGTTTTTTGCGGTCGCGCACCAGGCGCGCCTGCCGCTCGCGGTATTGCTCCAGCACCCTGGACGGCGGATCGACGATCACCACACCGGCATCGCCGTCGATGATGATCCAGTCATCCTGCTCGATCAGCGCCGATGCGTTGGTGACGCCGACCGCCGCCGGAATATCGAGGCTGCGGGCGACGATGGCGGTATGGGAATTCTGGCCGCCGAGATCGGTGACGAAACCACCGAACGCGCGGTCCCTGAACTGCAGCATGTCGGCCGGCGAGATGTCATGCGCGACCACAATCATGCGTCCTACCGATTCTTCCGATCCGTCGCCTGGGCTGATTTGCAGCGCACTGGGACTGCCGGTAAGAATTTTCAACACCCGTTCGCCGACCTGCTGGATGTCCGCCTTGCGCTCGCGCAGGTAGGTGTCCTCGATTTCATCGAACTGCGCCGACAGCTCATCGATCTGGGTCACCAGCGCCCATTCGGCGTTGTAATACCGGCTGCGGATGATATCGAGCGGCACTTCCGAAATCATCGGGTCGGACAGGATCAGCGCATGCACATCGATGAATGCACCCAGTTCGGCCGGGGAATCTTTCGGCAATTCGTTCCAGATGGTCTGCAGTTCCTTGTGCACGGCAGCAATCGCCATCTGCAGCCGCTGCACTTCCGCCTCGACCTGTTCCTCGGGGATGAGGTAATGCTTGACGTCCAGTGCCGCCGGCGCGAGCAGATGCGCGCGGCCGATGGCGATACCGCGCGAAACCGGGATGCCGTGTAGCGTGAACGAAGCCATGTGCCTTATTCGCCCTCGCCAAACTTATTGTTGATCAGCTCGGTCAGCGCATCGACACAGTCCTTCTCGTCTGCGCCGTCTGCTTCCAGCAAGACGGTCGCGCCCTTGCCTGCCGCCAGCATCATTACACCCATGATGGACTTCGCGTTCACCCGCCGCTTGTTGCGGGTCAGCCAGACTTCGCTTTTGAATTTCGCCGCCAGTTGGGTGAGCTTGGCCGATGCGCGTGCATGCAGTCCGAGCTTGTTGACGATTTCGATTTCCTTTTGGATCATTTTTGTTTTTCGTGGTTGCGAAATGAATGTGCACTGCTTGATCTGAGATGCGTGACCGGCCAATCCCTGCTTGCTAGTTCGGTCCGAGGCGTACCCGGTTATCCACCCGCACCGCGCCGCTCTGCCCGCCGGCCAGCGCCATCTCGACCACGACATCGAGCGTGTCGTTGCGGTAGGTCAGCGCGCGCAGCAGCATCGGCAGGCTGATGCCGGCGATGATATCGATATGGCCGGGGTCGCATAGTCGCAGCGTGCAGTTGGATGGCGTACCGCCCATCACATCGGTGATGACCAGCACGCCCGCGCCGACATCCAGACGACGGATTGCTTCGCTTGCCAGCTTGTTGACTTCAACCGGGTCCTGGTCCGCACGTACATCGATGGCTTCGAGGCGTTCAGGCCGTCCGCGAAAGACATGCGTGGCAGCCTCGATAAAGGCGTTGCCGAGCGGTGCATGCGTCAGGAGAAGAATACCAACCATGGTTTAGTGATTTTAAAATTGCAGGTGCCCGCCTATCGAGCTCCCGGTGCGCCAGTCATGCGGCTTTTTCCAACGCATCGACGAACATGCCCGCCACGTCGAAGCCTGTTTGCTGCTTGATTTCCTGGAAACAGGTCGGGCTGGTCACGTTCACCTCGGTCAGGTAGTCGCCGATCACGTCCAATCCTACCAGCAATAAGCCGCGCCCTGACAGAACCGGCCCAAGCGCTTCGCCGATCTCGCGGTCCCGCGCTGAGACCGGCTGCGCCACTCCGAGCCCCCCGGCGGCCAGATTACCGCGCACTTCCCCGTTCTGCGGAATGCGCGCCAGGCAAAACGGCACGACTTGCCCGCCGATCAGCAGGATACGCTTGTCGCCCTTGTCAATTTCCGGAATGAAGCGCTGCGCCATGATGGTCCGGCGGCCATTGTCGGTCAGCGTCTCGATGATGGAGCCGAGATTCATTCCATCCTGCTTCACCCGGAAAATGCCGGCGCCGCCCATGCCGTCGAGCGGCTTGAGGATCACATCCTTGTGCAGCGCGTGAAAGGCCCGCACCTTTGCTGTATCACTGGTCACCAGCGTCGGCGAGGTGAACTGCGGGAACTGGGCAATCGCCAGCTTTTCGTTATGGCTGCGGATCGCTTCCGGCCGGTTGACGATGCGCGCGCCCTGCGCTTCGGCGAGTTCCAGCAGATACGTTAGGTAAACATATTCCATGTCGAACGGCGGGTCCTTGCGCACCAGCACCGCATCGAATTCGCCCAGCTTCATCACCGCCGGTGCATCGGCCCGGTACCATGCCTTTTCATCGCCGGTCAGCGTGACACGGGCGATAGCGGCGCTCACCACGCCGTCTTCGAGCGCCATGTCCTTCTGCTGGAATGCATAAACCTCGTGCCCGCGCCGGGCGGCTTCCACCATCATGGCGTAGGTGGTGTCCTTATAGGTTTTAAAGGTATCGAGAGGATCGGCTAGGAAGGCGAATTTCATGGTTGTTTTAGACAAGTTTATGTACAAGATTTGCGCCCGAAGTGTTTAAGCGTAGTGTCCCGCAATCGTTTCGGGAGACTCGTGAATTCGAGTCTTCGCCTGCTCGGTGTGATACGGCTGCGCACTCTCGGTAAGGTCCTCTCCTCTTTTCAGGGGGAGGGATAGGGTGGGGGTGTGAAGGTTGATTGACTGCATGCAGTAAATCAACCTCACTACCCCCATCCCAACCTTCCCCCTAAAAGGGGGAAGGAGCTTGACTGTGAGATCACTTAGGGAGTCAGGTCTCTATCACCACAAGTCTTATCTTCTCGATCTATTCGACGAACCCGGGCGCGTAACCTGGTACATCAATAAATCTCCGGATTCGGATCGGTCTTTTCCATCTCCACCGATGCTGCCAGCAATGCCAGCCGCGCCACCACGCCATACATGTAGAACCGGTTCGGCGCAGCCGTGCCCGGCTTGGCCTGCAGATCCGGCAGCGCATGCTGCTGCGCGAACGCCAGCGGAACGAAATGTGCGCCGGGCGAGTTGAGGTTTTCATCGACGCCCCGCTCCGCGTGCACGCGGTAGAAACCGCCGACGACATAACGGTCGATCATGTACACCACCGGCTCGGCCACCGCATCGTTGATATGTTCGAACGTATGCACGCCTTCCTGGATGATCACGTCGCTGACTTCCAGCCCTTCCTTCACCACCGACATCTTGTTGCGCTGCTTGCGGTTCAGGTCCTTCACCTCGCTCGCATCCTTGACCGTCATGATGCCCATGCCGTAGGTGCCGGCATCGGCCTTCACGATCACGAACGGTGTTTCCTTGATCCCGTATTCCTTGTACTTCTTCCGGATCTTGGTCAGCAGCATGTCGACATTAGTCGCCAGGCAGTCCTCACCGGTACGCTCTTGGAAATTGATTTCGCCGCACCGTGCGAAATACGGATTCAGCATCCATTGGTCGACATCGATCAGCTTGGCGAATTTCTTGACCACCTCGTCGTAGGCTGCAAAGTGATTGGTCTTGCGCCGCACCGCCCAGCCGGCGTGCAACGGCGGCAGCAGGTTTTGCTCATGCAGGTTTTCAAGCACCGACGGAATGCCGGACGACAGGTCGTTGTTGAGCAGGATGGTGCAGGGATCGAAATTTTTCAGGCCGAGGCGGCGGCCGTTGTTTTGCCGTTCAAGCGGTTCCAGCGTGAGCGATGTGCCGTCCGGCAGGTCGATCTGCGTCGGTTCCTTGACGTCGTCGGACAAGGAGCCGAGCCGGACATTCAGGCCGGTCTGGCGGAAGATCTGGATCAGGCGGGAAACGTTCTGCAAGTAGAACGTATTGCGGGTATGGCGCTCCGGAATCAGCAACAGGTTTTTTGCGTCCGGACAGTACTTTTCAATGGCGGCCATCGCAGCCTGTACCGCGAGCGGCAACATTTCCGCCGATAAATTATTAAAACCGCCGGGGAACAGATTCGTATCGACAGGCGCGAGCTTGAAGCCGGCGTTGCGCAGGTCGACGGAACAATAAAAGGGCGGGGTATGTTCCTGCCATTCCAGCCGGAACCAGCGCTCGATGGCGGGCGTGGCAGCCAGAATTTTCTTCTCCAGGTCGAGAAGCGGGCCATTCAGGGCCGTGACGAGATGCGGAACCATATAAGCCTTAGATAAATGACATTGACGCCAATGCGGAAAACGTTCTCGATTCTAACGGGAATCGTCGATCCGCGTCCGCTACCTGTTGCATGCCTGATCATGCATTTAATGAACTAATGGCAATGTCAAGTTGCCGGCAGCCAGCGCAAGACTCGGGCTGTATCCGGCCAATTTGGGGCTTGAAAGGCTTTTTTAAAGCCGGGGACAAAAAAAAGCGCCTCCCGCAGGAGGCGCCCGAATAAACCGCTTGGAGAAACGAACTCGTTGTATATCAGTACATCACGCGTGGTAAGCGGATTCGCCGTGGCTGGAAATATCCAGGCCTTCGCGCTCCTCTTCTTCCGGCACGCGCAGGCCGACCAGCAGGTCCACCAGCTTGAAGGCGATGAACGCGACCACACCGGACCAGATGACCGTGGTAATGACGCCCTGGAACTGGATCCAGACCTGCCCGGCGATTGAGTAGTCTTCCGCAACTTTGTTGGCGACATAGTCGTAGATGCCGGTGCCGCCGAGTGCCGGCGATGCGAACACACCAGTCAGCAATGCGCCAAGGATACCGCCAACGCCATGCACGCCGAACACGTCGAGCGAGTCGTCAGCGCCAAGCATGCGCTTGAGGCCGTTGACACCCCACAGGCAGGTAACACCGGACAGCAGGCCGATCACGATGGCACCCATCGGGCCGACAAAACCGGCAGCCGGTGTGACGGCAACCAGGCCGGCAACCGCACCGGAAGCAGCACCCAGCATCGACGGCTTGCCCTTGCCCATCCACTCGCCGAAAGACCAGGAGAGTGTTGCAGCGGCAGTGGCGAAGATGGTGTTGACGATCGCCAGTCCGGCCGCGCCGTTCGCTTCATAGGCGGAACCGCCGTTGAAACCGAACCAGCCCACCCACAGCAGCGAAGCGCCGATCATCGTCATGGTCAGCGAGTGCGGCGCCATGGATTCGCGGCCGTAGCCGACACGCTTGCCGATGACATAGGCACCCACCAGGCCGGCAACGGCGGCGTTGATGTGCACCACGGTACCGCCGGCAAAGTCGAGCGCGCCCTTCTGGAACAGCCATCCGGCCGCAGCGGTCGCCTTTTCAGCGGCGGCGGCGTCGGTGTACGCGTCCGGACCGGCCCAGAACCAGACCATGTGTGCGATCGGCAGATACGAGAACGTGAACCACAGCACGACGAACAGCAGCACGGCGGAGAACTTCACGCGCTCGGCGAATGCGCCGACGATCAGGCCGCAGGTAATGGCGGCGAAGGTTGCCTGGAAGGCCACGAAGATGAATTCCGGGATCACCACGCCCTTGCTGAAGGTCGCCGCGACGGAATCGACGGTAATGCCCTTCAGGAACAGGCGGTCAAGCGAGCCGATGAAACTGCCCCCTTCGGTGAATGCCAGCGAATAACCATAGATCGCCCACAGCACCGTGATCAGGGAGAAGATCATGAAGACCTGCATCAGCACCGACAGCATGTTCTTCGAGCGGACCAGGCCGCCGTAAAACAATGCAAGGCCGGGAATGGTCATCAGGATGACCAGCACGGTCGCCACGATCATCCAGGAGGTGTCGCCCTTGTTGGGCACCGGCGCTGCGGCGGCTGGCGCTGCGGCGGCTGAGGCTGCGGGCGCAGTCGTGGCACCGGACGAAGCGGCAGCTCCGGCGGCGGGCGCCGCTGCATCGCTGCCGGCCGGCGCTGAGGATGGGGAGGACGGTGTCGTGGTCAATGCGACCGTGTCACCGGCGGCCGGCGCATCGGCGGCCAGCGCCGGCTGCCCGAAACCGACCGCGAACAGCAAGGTGCTGGCAGCGATAAAGCTGAGGATTTGTTTTTTCATGGTGATATCTCCGCGTTAGAGTGCGTCTTTGCCGGTCTCGCCGGTACGGATACGCACTACCTGCTGCAGGTCGTATACGAATATTTTTCCGTCGCCGATCTTGCCGGTACGGGCCGCTGCTTCAATCGCTTCGATCACGCGATCGACAATGGCTTCGTCGACGGCCACTTCGATCTTGGTCTTTGGCAGGAAATCGACGACATACTCGGCGCCGCGATACAGCTCGGTATGTCCCTTTTGCCGGCCGAAGCCCTTGACCTCGGTCACGGTGATGCCCTGAACGCCGATGGCGGACAAGGCTTCACGGACTTCGTCGAGCTTGAAGGGTTTGATGATCGCAGTGATCAGTTTCATGATGACCTCGGTTTAGAAAGTTTTGCTGATCGACAGCACTGCGCGGCCCTTGCCGAGATTTTTCCCGTTCGGACCGACATAGGCGTCGGTGTTGGTGTCGATGTACGCAAGGCTGCCGGTCATGAAGCCGAAATCCTTGGTGACGCCGAGCTTGTAGTCGGTATAGCTGGCAGCGGAGTTGTTGCGAACGCGCTGGCGGCCGGCATGCAGGTTGACGGTAAAGCCGTTGCCGACGTCGATGTTGGCGCCGATATCGAGGTAGCCGCTGTTCTTGCTGTCGGCGAAACCGAACAGGTTGGTCACCGAATGCGAATACTTGATGTAGGCAGGGCCGTAGCCGATCTGGCCATAGATCTCGGTGGTATTGGCGCTCGGGTTCAGGTTATTTGATGGATAGATATAGGTCAGCACGCCGACGTCGTACGGCACGTCCGGTACAATCTCGCCGCGCTTGCCGGCATAGATGTCCCATTCGATGTTGGCGTCGCCGCCCGGTACATCCTTGATCCATTTGATGGTGGAAAGCCATGTGCCGACATAGAAGCCGCTCGGGTTGTTGACGTAGTCCGCGCCGCCCTGCAGAGCCGGGTCCAGACGGGTCTGCGAAATGCCACGGTAGCGGTAGTCGCTGACAACTGCAGCGTTGAAGCTTACTTCGTGATCCGGCTTCTTATCCTGCGCCTGGGCGGTACTGCTCATAAAAGCGGCAGTGACAGCCGTGGCAAGAATCAGTTTTTTCATGGCGCTTCCCTTAGTTATGTTGGATAAAACAAGAACTTCTAATGACGATGGAACTTGATCGTGATTAGCAGGACTCATGCCACCCAATTTCGCCATGGATACGTTATATTTTTTGCACCAATCCCGCACCGGGGTATTGTTATTTTGCGAGACGGGCTACGATATGCACACTGCTGCACCCTGTTTCGCCGTCGATGCACCAGATTGATGCGCACCAGATTGAAGCGACGACACCCAATCGCACCACGACGGTGCCACTTTCTCCAAACAAAGGTCCACTATGGAACGCAATAACTTTTTTAATGATCTGCAGGCAAAGATCAGCCAGGCAATCGAGAACTCTCCCGCCAAGGATCTCGAAAAAAACGTCAAGGCGATGCTGAACCAGGGTTTTTCCAAGCTCGACCTCGTGACCCGCGAGGAATTTGATATCCAGAGCCAGGTGCTGGCCAAGACCCGCGCCAAGCTGGAAACGCTGGAAGCGCGTGTTGCCGAACTGGAAGCACGCTTGGGCAAATAAATTGGTGCGCAAGGCGCATCACCGATAGCCGGCGGCAACATCCGCCGGACCTAACAAAAACAATAAACGAGGTATGGGATGAGCCTAGCCGTCTTGAAAAGCCGTGCCCTGGCGGGCATGCAGGCGCCGGAAGTCACCGTCGAAGTCCATCTGGCCAACGGGCTGCCGCAGTTCACGATCGTCGGATTGCCGGAAACCGAAGTGAAGGAATCAAAGGACCGGGTCCGGGCGGCGCTGCAGAATGCGCGTTTCGAATTCCCGGCGCGCCGGATCACCGTCAATCTTGCGCCGGCCGACTTGCCGAAGGAATCCGGCCGTTTCGACCTGCCGATCGCGCTGGGCATCCTGGCGGCGTCGGGACAGATGCCGGCGGACGAACTGTCAAAATACGAGTTCGCCGGCGAACTTTCGCTTTCCGGCGACCTGCGCCCGATCCGCGGGGCGTTGGCCATGACCTTCGCCATGCACCGCGCCGCCGGTGCTTCCGGGGCACAACGCGCCTTCATCCTGCCGCGCGCCAATGCCGACGAGGCGGCGCTCGTGACCGACGCGACGATTTTCCCCGCCGACTCTTTATTGCAGGTGTGCGCCCACTTCGCCGCCGCCGACCCTGCTGCACGCTTGAGTCGTCATGTAGCAGGTGCTGCACCGGTAGCCGGGACCCATCCGGATTTCGCCGATGTGAAAGGTCAGGCACAGGTAAAACGGGCGCTGGAAGTCGCGGCCGCAGGCGGGCATAGCGTACTGATGATGGGTCCGCCCGGCACCGGAAAGTCGATGTTGGCCTCGCGATTTTCAGGCATTCTGCCGCCGATGACGGATGAGGAAGCATTGGAATCGGCGGCGGTGCAATCGCTGACCGGTGGTTTCTCCATCTCGAAATGGAAGGCGCGCCCCTATCGCGCGCCGCACCACACCGCTTCCGGCGTGGCGCTCGTCGGCGGTGGCAGCACGCCGCGTCCGGGCGAAATCTCGCTTGCCCATCGCGGCGTGCTCTTCCTCGACGAACTGCCGGAGTTCGACCGCCGCGTGCTGGAAGTATTGCGCGAGCCGCTGGAATCCGGCCACATCACGATCTCGCGCGCGGCGCGGCAGGCCGACTATCCGGCGCGCTTCCAGCTCATCGCCGCGATGAATCCCTGCCCTTGCGGCTATCTCGGCCATGCGTCCAACAAATGCCGCTGCACGCCGGAGAACGTCGCCCGATACCAGGGGAAGATTTCCGGTCCGCTGCTCGACCGCATCGACATGCAGATCCAGGTCGCCGCGTTAGCGCAGGAAGACTTGCTGAAGCAGGCCGATGGCGAACCTTCCTCCGCAATCGCCGCGCGGGTCGATAAAGCCTACGCGATGCAACTGGAGCGGCAGGGAAAGGGCAACCACCTTCTTTCAACTGCGGACATCGATACATACTGCAAGCCGGACGCCGGCGGAGAACAACTGCTGCGCACGGCGATGACACGATTGAACTGGTCGGCACGGGCGTATCACAGGGTGCTGAAGGTCGCGCGCACGATTGCCGATCTGGCAGGGGCATCGACGATCGGGCAGGCGCATGTGGCGGAGGCGATCCAGTATCGGCGGGCGTTGCAGGAGCAGTGAGAGTTGATGGATCTATCAACCGTGCCGGCATGCAAACCCGGCGCCGTCGGCAATGACAGCGAGAACATCATATTATTCAATTATTCGCGCTAACCCAGTGCCCGTCCCACATGTTCCACCACCCCTCCGAGTTCGTCACCTTTAAATCCAGCCCGCACCTGCCGGGCGTCGAGCTGTATTCGGCGCGCCTGGTGGATCACGCATTCGCACCGCATGTGCATGACGGCTATTCGATCGGTGCAATCGAAGCAGGGGTCGAGCGTTTTCGTTACCGCGGCACGGAACATGTTGCGCCGGCCGGAACCCTGGTGCTGTTGAACCCGGACGAGCTGCATACCGGCCAGGCGGAGGTCGATGCCGGCTGGACTTACCAGATGCTGTACATCGAGCCGCAAGCGCTGCGCGCACTGACCGGCAGCGACGCGTTCTTTCCGCAGGCGGCGGTGCATGATCCGCAACTGGCCAAGACTTACCGCGCGCTGTTCCGGCGGATGTGGGATGCACAGGACGACCTGGCATTCATCTCCGATTTCACCCGGCTGGTCGATACGATGGTTGGACACTACGGCAAGCATGCAAGCGCGATGCAACCGGCATCGGCACACCGGAAGCATCGCATGGCGTCAATGAAAAAAGTCCTCGACTGTATCGAGGCGCATCTCGACCAGCCTCTTGGTATCGAGACCCTCGCCGCCGAGGCGGGCCTGTCGGTATTTCACTTCGTGCGTACGTTCTCGGCGCTGTTTCATGCCACGCCGCACCAGTATGTGCAGGCACGCCGTGCAGCGCGGGCAAAGTCCCTGCTGGCGCAAAGGACGACGCCATCCGACACCGCGGCGGCTGTCGGCCTGACCGATCAGAGTCACCTGAACAGGTGGTTCAAGCGGACATATGGCGTCACGCCTGCGCAGTACCAACAGCAAATCGGTACAAGACCCGCCACTTCCGTCCGCCGATAATGCACGTGGTTGGATGCCGCACCATGCATCACTTATTGCATCCTTTATTGCATTCCTTTCATTGATTGCTTCTCCATGCTGATCGGTTTTTTGTGCGCGCTCGGCGCTGGCCTGATGTGGGGCCTGGTGTTCGTTGCGCCGTTGATGCTGTCGGATTATCCCGGCCTGGTGCTGTCGTTCGGCCGCTATATCGGCTTCGGGCTGATTGCGCTGGTGCCGGCGTTATTCGATCGCGAGCGCTTGGCCGCATTGTCGAAGGTCGACTGGATCGCCGCCTTCCGGCTCGCGCTGGTCGGCAACATCCTGTATTACGCCGCATTGGCGACCGCCATCCAGTTGGCCGACGCACCATTGCCGGCGATGCTGATCGGCACGTTGCCGGTGGTGATCGCGGTATGTTCGAACTGGTCGCCGGGTCACCCGTCGGAATCGATTGCCTGGCACAGGCTGGCGCCGTCGCTGGTCATCATTTTCACAGGGTTGATGCTGGTGAATATGAGCGAACTGGAACATCTGGACGGCAAGCGCCCGCTGGCGGATTACGCGATCGGCTGCGTGATCGCGCTGGGTGCCGTTGCCGCCTGGACCTGGTACCCGATCATGAACGCCCGTCACCTGAAGAAAAACACCCATATCCGCTCCTCGACATGGGCCACTGCGCAGGGGCTGGCGACGTTGCCGCTGGCGCTGGCAGGTTTCGCCGTCTATGGCGTCTATGTGCACGCCGGTGACAGTACCTACGACTTTCCGCTTGGTCCGCGTCCGCTGCCGTTCATCGGGCTGATGCTGACGCTCGGTCTATGCGCATCCTGGCTGGGCACGCTGCTCTGGAATCGCGCCAGCCAGAAGCTGCCGACGTCGCTGACCGGCCAGCTTATCGTATTCGAGACCCTCTCCGCCCTGCTGTATGCATTCGCATGGCGGGGCGAAGCGCCGACGCCGCAAGTGATGGCAGGCATCGTGCTGCTGTGCGTCGGCGTGATGTTCGGCATACGCACATTCCGCACTGCCTGACCGTGCCATATCGGTGTCCGACCGGCTCCTGATGCAGCGCAGGCATCGCGCCGCCGCTGCTGTTACCATGCCGATCATGCCGATCTTGCCGAATTTCCCTTCTTCCCTTTTGCTCGCCGCAGCGATTTTCCTGACTGCCTGCAGCCCGACCTTCGATTGGCGCGAAGTGCGTGGCCCGGATGCGTCATACACCGTGTTGCTGCCAGCCAAACCTGCCACGGTGTCACGCGAGATCAATCTCGACGGCACGCCGGTCAACATGACAATGACTGCCGCCGAAACGGAAGGCATCACCTTCGCCGTCGGTACCGCGAAGATGGCGGATGCCGCCGCCGCGGGCAAAGCGGTAACGGCTATGAAAACAGCGCTGGTGAAAAATATCAACGGCACCGTCCGGCAGGAAAAACCCCTGGCCAACGGCATGTATATCGAAGCGGCCGGCCCGGCTGCCGCAGGCGGCGAACCCAGGTTGCTGTATGCCCGCTTCCTGTCGAAAGACAATCGCATCTTCCAGGTCGTGATGACCGGCAAGGAAGCATCGATGTCGCGCGATGCGGCGGAGATGTTTTTCGGTTCCTTCAAGAACTGACATGCGGTTTTTAAGCGGCGCACTCGCGGTGCGCGTCTTTCTCTGCTTCGCCAGCGCCTACTTCCTGTCCTATGCTTTCCGCTCGATCAATGCAGTAATCGCACCAGCGCTGATGGATGACGTCGGCCTGTCCGCCGCCGACCTTGGCTTGCTGTCGTCGGCCTATTTCCTGACCTTCGCCGCACTGCAGTTACCGCTTGGCATCTGGCTCGACAAATACGGACCGCGCCGCACCGAGACGGCACTGCTGATCTTTGCCGCAGCGGGCGCAGCACTCTTCGCGGCAAGCGATTCGCTGTCGGGCCTGTGGCTCGGCCGCGCCCTGATCGGCATCGGCGTGTCGGCCTGCCTGATGGCGCCCTTCAAGGCGTACCGGCTATGGTTCGCGCCGGAACGTCAGGCACAACTCGCAAGCTGGATGCTGGTGGCCGGCACCTCCGGCGCATTGGCATCGACCGTGCCGGTGAATGCGGCCCTGCCATCGATCGGCTGGCGCGGCGTGTTCTGGATCATGAGCGGAATGATCCTGCTCTGCGCGACGGCGATTTTCTTTCTGCTCAGGAAGGTGGAGATCACGCATCCTGCACCCCAAGTGCCGGCCGCCTCCGGCGCAAACGTCGAAGCGCCGGGATATCTGCAGGTTTTTCGTCATCCGTATTTCCGGCGCGTGGCCGTTCTCGGCGTGATCAATCACGGCAGTTTCATTGCGTTGCAGACACTCTGGGCCGGCCCCTGGATGAATACGGTGCTTGGCATGGACAAGAACCAGACGGCGCAGATCCTGTTTATTTTCAATCTCTGCCTGATGCTGACGTATCTCTGCCTCGCATGGTGGGCGCCGCGCAAGGTGTCGCAGGACGGCAGCCGGGGCTGGCCCGTCATACGCGCCATCATCGTCGGACTGATCGGCACCGTGCTCACGCAGGTTGCCATCGTGTTCATCACCGCTTCCTGGGCATGGATGCTTTGGCTGCCGTTTGCCTTTTTCGTGACGGTAACCACCCTGGTGCAGACCAGCGTCAGTCTTTCGTTTCCGTCCGCGCTTGCAGGACGCGCCAACAGCGCATTCAATTTTCTGCTGTTCGTCGGCGCATTCATCGTGCAATGGGGCATTGGCTTGCTGATCGATTTATTGCAGTCAATGGGCGCATCGCCTCCGGATGCGATGCGTGGCGCGTTCGGCATCTGCCTTCTATGCCAGGTAGCAACCCTGATCGGGTTCATCGCCAATCGCTCCCAGCCACAGCAGGCATGACGATTGAGGCCCGTCTACGGCAGTTCGTTGAGTCGTGCTATGGTTTCAACATTGATCAAAGACGGAGGCGCCATGCTAGTCAGATTCAAATCCAAGGCCGCAGCGGAAGTCCTGATGTATGAGGCACATGCGAAGCGCATCCTGGACTTGCTGCATAAAGATGTGAAGATGGGCATCATTACCGCGGCAGAAGCGCCGCGGGCAGTGGCAAAGCTCGAAGAAGAAATCGCCGAGAGCCGGAGGCATCCGGCGTCCGAGGAAGTCGAACACGATATCGAAATGCATCACAACGAAAAAGGCGACGACAACGATCATGAACAGATACAAATCGTGACGTTCGCCACGCGCGCCTATCCGCTTCTCGAAATGCTGCGCGCGGCGCAGCGAGGCGGCTACGACGTGATGTGGGGCGTCTAGTGACGTCGCCGGTCGAGCGGAGGCTGAACGCCGCGGACGGAACACCGCTGCAGGTCGTGGACTGGCCGGTCGACCATGCACCGGGCAAAGGGCGCGGCGTCGTATTGATGCACGGACTCGGCGAACATTGCGGCCGCTATCCGCATGTTGCGAAATTCTTCAATGACAACGGGTGGTCGGTACGCAGTTACGACCACCGGGGCCATGGCCGCTCCGGCGGCGCAGGCGGCGATGTGCCGGACAACGAAGCGCTGGTGCGTGACGCCAAGGTTGTGATTGACGATTTCGCCCGGCAATTCGATGGACCGCCACTATTGTTCGGCCATAGCATGGGCGGACTTTTCGCGGCACGTTTTGCCATCGCCGGCCTGTCACCGTTGCGGGCACTCATCCTGTCATCACCCGCCCTGGCGCTTCCCCTGTCGGCACCGCAGAAATTGCTGCTTGGCGTGCTGCGCGCCGCGGCACCCGGGTTCGGGGTGCCGAATGGCTTGCAAACCCGCTATCTATCGCACGACCCCGCCATTGAAACGGCTTACAAGAGTGACCCGCTCGTACATCCGAAGATCAGCGCCCGGTTATTGAGCGCAATGTTTTCAGCGGTCGATTTTGCCCACGCGCATGCATCGACGCTCAAGATACCGACATTGATGGTGGTTGCAGGCGATGACCGACTGGTGGATGCTTCGGGCAGCGATGCATTTTTTGCACGGCTTGCGCCCGGCATCGCCACCCTGCGCCGCTATCCGGATTTCTATCACGAGTTATTGAACGAAACCGGCGCGCAACAGGTGTTCGACGACATTCGCGACTGGATGGGCGCCCTTCCGGGCTGAGCAACCGCGGCCGCGCTGCGGGACTGCGGCTACAATCACGGGTATTGTCCCGTCCGTACCGTTCGCATCGATCATGAATTTTCTCGGCATTTCCGATTTCGGCCTGTTTTGCGCCGCCGTGCTGTTGCTGAACGCCACGCCTGGTCCCGACACGGCCTATATCGTGGGACGCAGCATCGCGCAGGGGCGCGCCGCCGGCATCATGTCAGCGCTTGGCATTTCCGTCGGCTGCTGCGTGCATGCGCTCGCTTCGGCGCTGGGACTGAGCGCCATCCTCGCTGCATCTTCCACCGCATTCCTGGTGATCAAGCTGGCGGGCGGCGCCTACCTCATCTATCTCGGCATCCGCATGCTGATGGTCAAGCCGGCCGCTGACACCGGCACCGACCTTGCAAGCGCGGCTGCGTTGCGCGATCAACGCGCGCCGGCCACGATCTTCTGGCAGGCAATGATTACCAATGTGCTGAATCCGAAAGTGATTCTCTTCTTCCTCGCGTTCATCCCGCAGTTCGTGCAGGGCGACTCGTCGCAGAAAACAATCGCCTTTCTTGTTCTCGGACTGGCGTTCGCGGCCATCAGCATGTGCTGGAACAGCGGCACCGCGCTACTGGCAGGCACGCTGGCGCGTCGCGCCGGACGCAATCCCCACGTCAGGTTGTGGCTCGAACGCGGGGTCGGTGCCGCCTTCGTCGCACTGGGCGCAAAACTTATGCTTACCAAGAACTGATTTCCCTTGTCCAAATCGCCTCTCCCCCAACTGAAACCGGATTCTCTCTCTTATGCCCTCGTCGGCGCGGCGCTCGCCGTGGTCCGGGTCCGTGCTGGCACGGCACTGCCGCAGGCACTGGCCGGCATCTTCGCCGACCTCGACCCGCCGGCGCCGGCGCGCGGCGCGATTCAGGATATCGCCTACCGCAGCATGCGCACACTCGGCAGGGCAGAGGCGTTGCTGGCAAGGCTGGCGAACAAACCGCCGTCGCCGCCGCTGCTGCATGGCTTGCTGTGTAGCGCCCTTGGCCTGATTTCCGCTTCCGATGACGAAGCCACCGCTATGCCGTATGAGGCGTTCACGGTGGTCAACCAGGCGGTGCACGCTGCTGCATCCGGTCCGGATACTGCACATGCAAAAGGCATGGTGAACGCAGTATTGCGACGCTTCCTGCGCGAGCGCGAAAGCTTGCTGGCACAGGTTCTGAACGAACCCAAAGCACGCTGGAACTATCCTGACTGGTGGATCAGCGCAACGATGGCCGCCTATCCGCAGCAGTGGCAGGCCATCCTGAATGCCGGCAACAGCGTGCCGCCCCTGACATTGCGGGTCAATCGCCGCCGCACCGATATCGCAGGCTATCTGCACACCCTGGCAGAAGCCGGCATGCCGGCCAGCCGAATCGGACCGGATGCGATACGCCTTGCACAACCGGTCCCGGTCTCACGCATCCCGGGGTTCGCCGACGGACTGGTATCCGTTCAGGATGCGGCGGCCCAGCTCGCGGCGCCGTTGCTGGATCTGCACGATGGCATGCGGGTGCTGGATGCCTGCGCCGCGCCCGGCGGCAAGACCGGTCACATACTGGAATGCGCCGACGTCGCATTGACGGCGCTCGACAACGATCCGCAACGATTGTTGCGAATTAAAGACAATCTGCTCAGGCTCGGATTACAGGCCGATCTCAGGACCGGCGACGCGGCCGACGCCGACTGGTGGGACAAACAACCGTTTGACCGCATCCTGGCGGACGTTCCGTGCACCGCGTCGGGGATCATGCGCCGGCATCCGGATATACGCTGGCTGCGCCGAAAAGGCGATGCAATGCAACTGGCGAACATGTCCGGGCGGATTCTCGACAACCTGTGGCAGATGCTGCGACCGGGTGGTAAATTCCTGTTTGTGACTTGCTCGCTCTGGCCGCAGGAGTCGGAAATGCAAGCCGCTGCTTTCGCATCCCGCACCAAGGCGTTGCGCCTGCCTGCGCCCGGCCAGCTGCTGCCCACGGCTGGCGCTGAGCAAGATCACGATGGTTTGTTTTACGCCCTGTTCCAAAAGGCAGCGTGATAGTATCCCTTCAAATAATTTCAGGGCGGAGGCGATGATTTTCCTCATGCGCCGCCCCACCACTCGAGTGACACGTCGATTCCTTAATTCATTGGCTTGCCGGTTCATGACCTTGCTGTTTGTTGCCGCGTTCCTGGGGCCGGCACCGGCACGTGCGGCCGAGATCGAGATTAGCCGGGTAACCCTGGAAAATGCCGACGAAGGTTACAAGCTTGGCATCAGCTTCGCGTTCGATCTGCCGCGCACGCTGGAAGACGCGATCATGCGCGGCTTTCCACTGTACTTCACCACCGACGTCGAACTGACACGGCCACGCTGGTACTGGTTCGACGAAAAGGCCATCACCGCATCACGAACCGTACGCATCTCGTACAACCTGTTGACACAGCAATATCACGCCGCCATCAGCGACGGCCTGCATCAGAGTTTCAGCACATTGGAAGATGCGATGTCGCTGGTGAAGCGTCCGGGTCGCTGGCTGATTGCCGACCGGGGTGTGCTCAAGCCGGGCGAGGTCTACAATGTCGCGGTGCGCATGGGACTCGATGTCGCACGCCTTCCCAAGCCTTTCCAGGTGCACGCGATCAATAGCAGCGACTGGCGTTTCTCTTCTGACTGGAAACAGTTCAATTTCAAGGCGGAATAGCCGTGCCAAGGCATTTTCGATATTTCCTGGTGGTTGGCGGCGCGCTGGGCAGCATCCTGCTGTTCCTGCTGGCGTCAGCAGCTGAAAATTCGGCGTTCTTTGACAAGCACTATCCCTGGCTGCTCGGACTGAACGCGGCAATGGCAGTCGCCCTGCTGGGGCTGGTCACACTGCTGCTGGCACGACTGTACCGCCGCTATAAGCGCGGCGCGTTCGGCTCGCGCCTGATGGCGCGGCTGGTGCTTCTGTTCGCCATCATCGGCATATTGCCCGGCCTGATCATCTATGTCGTATCGGTGCAGTTCGTGTCGCGGTCGATCGAGTCGTGGTTCAACGTGCGGGTGGAATCGGCGCTGGAGTCGGGACTGAACCTCGGACGTACCGCACTCGATGCATCGCTGACGGACTTGAGTGCCAAGGCACGCAACATTGCACTCGAACTTTCAGAAATGTCGGAGTCGGAACTCGTCACGCAGTTGTCACGATTGCGCGATCCGGGACAGCAGCAGGAAGCTACCATCATCACCTCCGGCGGTCAGATTGTCGCCACCGTCGGCGGGCGCTACGGCATGCTGGTGCCGGAATTGCCGACGCCGGCGATGCTGCGGCAGGCACGGATGACGCGGGGCTATGCGGCAATCGAAGGCGGCGTCGATCCTCCCGGCACCGCATCCCGGGATGCGCTTGCCGGCGCCACCATGACGCCGGGCGCGGGCACGAAGCCGCCGAGCGCGCAGAACGAACTGCGCCTGCGGACCGTTGTCGCGATCCCGAACTCCGGCAGCGGCATGTCGTTGCAGGCCGATTCCTATTACCTGCAATTGACCCAGCCGGTACCGGCCAGCCTCGCCGCCAATGCCGAGGCGCTGCGCGCCGCCTACAGCGAGTACCAGGAGCGGGCGCTTGCGCGTACCGGCCTGCGCAAGATCTACATCACGACACTGACCCTTACATTGCTGCTGGCAATTTTCGGCGCCATCACCGGTGCATTTCTGATTGCGGGCGACCTCGCGAAGCCGCTTCTGCTGCTGGCGGAGGGCACCAAGGCAGTGGCCGAAGGCAATCTGTCGCCGCGGCCCATCGTCACCACGTCCGACGAGCTCGGCACGCTGACGCAATCCTTCAATACCATGACACGCCAGTTGTCGGAGGCCCGTGCGTCGGTTGAAAAGAACCGGGCGGAACTGGAGAACGCGAAAGCCTATCTGGAATCGGTGCTGGCCAACATGTCGGCCGGCGTGATGGTCCTGGACAAGCACTTCCGGCTGGTCACCTGTAATGAATCGGTCGAGCGCATCCTGCGCCACAATTTCGATGCGCACATCGGCCAGCCGCTGTCGTCCATCGGCGGCCTGGAGCCGCTGGCAAACGCATTCACGAAGGCATTTTCCGAACAGAGCGCGCAGTCCGCCTCGGCGGAATCCGGCCTGAGCGGACATTGGCAACAGCAGATCGAAGTGCCTCGCAAGGATGCCGGCCCGGATGATGACAATGGCATCACGCTGTTGGCGCGGGGTTCGCATTTGCCGGTCGTAGCCGGCACCGGCTATGTGGTGGTGTTCGACGATATTTCCGATGTCATTTCGGCGCAGCGCTCGATCGCGTGGGGCGAAGTCGCGCGGCGCCTTGCGCATGAGATCAAGAATCCGCTGACGCCGATCCAGTTGTCGGCCGAACGGCTGCAAATGAAACTGGAAAGCAAGCTGACGCCGCAGGACGCCGCCATGCTGACCAAGGGCACCGGCACGATTGTCAATCAGGTATCGGCAATGAAGCGCATGGTCGACGATTTCCGCGATTACGCCAAGACGCCGCCGGCAGTCCTCGAGCCGCTCGACCTGAACGCCCTGGTGGAGGAAATCCTGCACCTGTACCTGAGCGGCGACGATCGCGACATCATCAGGACGTCGCTGGCGCCGGCATTGCCCCGGGTAATGGGCGATGCCACCCAGCTCAGGCAGGTCATCCACAACCTGCTGCAGAACGCGCAGGACGCCGCCGAGGACAAGACCGGCGAGGATCATGCGCCGCACATCGATGTCCGTACCGAGGCAATTCACTACGACGGCTCGGACGGCGGCAAGCATATTGCCGTCCGCCTCACCATCGTCGATAACGGTCCGGGCTTTTCTTCCAAGATCCTGGCGCGGGCGTTCGAACCGTATGTCACATCCAAGCCGCGCGGCACGGGCCTGGGATTGGCCATGGTGAAAAAAATCATCGATGAGCACGGCGGCCGGGTGGATATTCAAAACCGACCCGACGGTAATGGTGCAAAAGTGGCAATTTTGCTGCTAAAGTTAGCCCCGGCTTAAAATAAAAGTGGTGTTTGATGGAATCGGCGTCGAACTTTTCTGGCAGGCAATACTCAATGGATCATCCCGCGTGTAGGCCCTCGCGACGACGATCTAGCGTTGATTGCATAACGCCATTGAAGACGTCATTCAGGCATATGTGATGGATGCGATTTGGTTCTCGAACCGGAACGGTGATGCCAGCACAGGCGGAACGCTTTGAAAGCGATCGGGCATAGGCAAAGGCGATCGTCTGATAACACACTCTTACAAATATCCCGCATCGGTTTAAGGTTTTTCGCACCTCGACTGAGCGACAATTGATAGCGACATTGGCAGCAAAGAAGGCACGCAAATGGCAAATATTCTGGTAGTCGATGATGAAATGGGCATCCGCGAGTTGCTCTCCGAAATCCTGGGGGATGAGGGGCATGTGGTTACCACCGCGGAAAATGCGCGGCAGGCAAGGGACATACGCGCGGCCGGCGCTCCGGACCTGGTCCTGCTCGACATTTGGATGCCGGATACCGACGGCGTCACCTTGCTGAAGGAATGGCAGCGCGATGGTTTGCTCACCATGCCGGTCATCATGATGTCCGGACATGCGACCATCGATACGGCGGTGGAAGCAACCCGTATCGGCGCGCTGAATTTTCTTGAAAAGCCGATCGCCTTGCAAAAGCTACTGAAAGCCGTCCAGCAAGGACTGACACGCAATCAGGAAGTTGCCCGGCCCGTACTGTACAGTGCGCACACCGCTCGTCAGGCGCCGGCGGCACATGACGAAGCGTCAGTGCATGTTGCAGCCTTTTCGCCGCAGGTGTCCACGGTCGCCACCATGGCACCCCATGTATCGGTGATCTCTCCCCAGCAGGCCGAAACCCCGGGCTTCAGCCTGTCCTTCGATCTGCCCTTGCGGGAAGCGCGCGATGCCTTTGAACGTGCCTACTTTGAACATCACCTCAATCGCGAAGGCGGGAGCATGACACGGGTCGCGGAAAGAACCGGCCTTGAGCGCACCCATCTTTACCGCAAACTCAAGCAGCTCGGCGTCGAACCGGGCAGGCTTGCAAGAAAAGGCTAGGGATCGCTTGATAAGCGCCACGAGCGGTTTGGCGTTGCTGCTTATCAAACCCTGCCTGGTATGCGCTTGGCGTTAACACTGACCACACTCGTGACCGGCGGGCACGCCGCCGGACGTGAAGCCGCAATTGCCGAAGCCCTCGATCCCGCGATCGACACGGCACTGATCCTCGAAGGATTGCCGAGCGGCAGTTCACCACTTGCTGTCATTCCTGACCTCCCCTCTGTAGTTATTGCACGCGTTGCACCGGGTTGCATGTGTTGTATCGGAAACCTCACGATGCGTGTTACATTGAATCGTATTTTGCGCAAGCCGCCTGCCCGTCTTTTTATCGGACTGGCCAATGCTACGCACTTGGAACAAATACGCCTTTTTTTGACACAGACTCCATACGACAGCTTTCTTGAATTGACTAAAGACATCATCATCGGCAGCCGTTGAAGTACACAAGTGACGTGTAGTTCCTGTAAGCAAACCGATATTTATCACGATGCCTTGAAACGGTTTTACTTGGCCCCATTTTTGCATCAGAGTCAACGGGTTCTCAGTAAACGTAGGTTGCACAAGGAGCGCAAGATGAACTTAATCTACAACAGCGAGCAGTACAGCGTGGTGGAGTTTGGCGCGGATGATGACCGCGAAGCGCTACGTTTTGGTGGTTATGAAATCATGGACAAGTCGGGCAAGCGTGAAATCTTTATCGGTGGAACGCTGGCAAGGTCCTTCAGGGAGGAAGTTGAAAACCTTATTGCTACCGAACCGACGGTCGAAGAAATCGACACTTATCTCGGCAAGTACGATGCGCTCATGCGCCAGCCGATGATTCTTCACTAGTATCACCACGCTGTTGGTGGTCTGATTAAAATCACACTTGCTCCTTTAATGGAGCAAGTTGTTTTTATTCCGGTTTCTATTCTGGATCACAGGATGGCTACCGAAGTGCAGGGACATGCATGTTCCCGTTGCACACCAAATTATCTCCCACACCTTCCCTGCGGTTCGTCGCTTGCAGACGATCGCGTATCACTTTCTAACGATATTGGTTTCCGCACAAGCCGCATTCAAGGTATGGCATCATGTCGTCCGCGCAAGGCCAATGTTCCATTCGTAATGGTTCGTTGCCACGCGCGCATGTTTAAACCGCAGCGGCGCGATCATTATCGCCCCAAGTACACCGAAACAGGCAAACGGGGCACTTGTTCTAAAGCGGCGGAACAGATGAATAAGTGCTCAACGGATGTAAATATGCGCGTATCCATTCCCGAGAATTGCAGTCGCTGCGGCGCCGAAGTGACACATTCCGTACAGACAAATTGAAAAAGCCGCCGGCATGCATGGCAACTCTCGTCACATTACCAGCACCCAGACCTCGATACACCATCAATTGAGCGCGGTAGTCGCACGTCATGCATCGAGCACGTTTCTCAAGCCGGTCATGGACTTCAACCGTGCTGCTTTCGATAGCAGCATTGCGGCATGGAGGAACGCAGGCGCCATGCCGCTGATCCTCGATGCCGGATGCGGCGTCGGCATGTCCACCCGAAATCTGGCTCGGCAATACCCGGATCATTTCGTTATTGGCGTCGACCAGTCCGCAGACCGACTGACGCGGAATACGCAGGCGGCAGAAGACATGCCGGCAAATTTAGTGCTTGTGCGGGCAGACTTGGTGGATTACTGGCGCCTCATGCTGGAAGCGGAAATTCGTCCCGCAAGGCATTATTTGCTGTACCCGAATCCGTGGCCGAAGATTGGTCATCTCGGCCGCCGCTGGCATGGGCATGCAGTCTTCCCTGCTGTCCTGGGGCTTGGCGGCATATTGGAGTGCCGCAGCAATTGGCGTGTTTACATCGAGGAGATGACGTGCGCCATTCGACAGCTCATGGCAGTCGATGTCCGCTGCGAACCCTTCGACACCGCAGAACCGATAACGCCTTTCGAGCGAAAGTATTTGGCTTCGCAACATATTCTATGGCGTTGCGTGGCAGACCTGAATTCGGTGCAAACATCGTTGAACCATCGCGATAGCGAAGCGTAATATCTCGAAATGCGTATGAAATACAACGCTTTCGTTGCCTCGGAAATTCATTTTTGACGCAGCACAAAGCCTTCGGCACTTAACTGCATTTTGGCCGCAATTCCCATGTTTATGGCATTGTGATCGCCGCCGAAAGACAGTACTCTGGTCAATCGTTCAATACGAACCAAAAACAACCACGAGTGAATCTCTTCACCGTTTTGCGTCAATAATTCAAATCATCGCTGGAATCAACGCTTGATGTAAATGATGCCGACTTGCTGCGGCACGAGACTAAAGCGCCGGCAACGGTCTAGAAAATAGAGGTATCAGGCAATGCTTCATATCTCGGATTCAACTATCACCAATCAGACGGTTATGCTGTTGCGGCCGTCGAGCTCGGTTGAACCGCACTGTGCATATTTGGACATACTCAGGAACCATGGCTTGTCGCTCGTCGAATGCATATCGCCGGACGCCGCATACCGTGCAATGGCAAACGGCTGCAGGGTTGGACTTCTCATTCTCGACAAGCATGCGGAATTGTCCCAACTGGAAAGATATGAACCCCTCGTCAATAACAACCAGATCGCCTGGGTCGGTCTGGTCGCTCAGGAACTGATCGCCACGCCGCGCATGCGTGATTTCATCGGCGAGCACATGTTCAACTTCATCACCACGCCCGCCGATCCCGACCATATCATCCTCACCCTGCGTCATGCATGGGGAATGACGCTCATACGCGATGGCCACGCCAGCTTGCCATATCGCACGCGAGCCAGCGATGAGCCATCGATGGTAGGCAACTCGCCGCAGATGCAACGGCTGTCCAGCCAAATACAAAAAGTCGCCCGCACCGACGCCTCCGTGCTGATCACCGGGCCGTCGGGCACAGGCAAGGAAATCGCCGCGCTGTCGATACATCGCCAATCGGCACGTGCCGCTGCACCTTTTGTCGCCGTCAATTGCGGTGCCATCGCGCCACAATTATTCCAGTCGGAATTATTCGGCTATGAGAAAGGTGCCTTTACCGGCGCAGCGCAACGCAGGATCGGCCGTATCGAGGCGGCCCAGGGAGGCACGCTATTCCTGGATGAAATTGGAGACATGCCGTTCGATATGCAAGTCAACCTGCTGCGTTTCCTGCAGGAGAAAACCATCGAACGCGTTGGCGGTACCGAATCGATCGGCATCGATGTACGCATCATTGCCGCTACCCATATTGATCTGGCGGAGGCGGTACGCCAGGGAAGCTTTCGCGAAGACCTGTATTACCGGATCAATGTCATTTGCCTGGAGACGCCACCGCTGGCCGACCGCGGGCAGGATATCGAGGACATTGCGAAACATTACTTCGCCAGGTTTGCCCAGATCCATAACCGGAGCCTGCGCGGATTTTCCAAGGCTGCGATGAATGCGATGCTCAGCCATACCTGGCCCGGCAATGTGCGCGAGCTCGTCAACCGCGTGCAGCGCGCGACGGTGATGGCGGAAGGCCGCTTCATCCAGCCGTCCGATCTCGGTTTCGAGAACCAGATGGAGCAGTCGCAGAGCACGTCCCTGGAGGATGCACGTGCCGTTGCAGAGAGTACGGCGATCCGTCGTGCCTTGTCCCAATCACGCAATCAGATTTCACGCGCTGCGGCGTTGCTCGGCGTGTCGCGCGTAACGCTTTACCGACTGATGGAAAAATACGATATCCGGACCGAACCGGCGGCCGGCACGCGTTCCCCGCCCATGGTAGGACGCAGCGCCTCCACGCATCCGGGATCGAGGGCGGGCGACAGGGTCCGCTAGAGCGCTTTCGGTCTGACTGTGCCAGACGAGGCCGAGATGATTTGCCTGCGGAACAAGGGCGGAGCGGGGCACTCGGGCAGCATGCTGCCAGCCCGCGAAACGGCATCCGCCTGCAAGGGTGGTGACGTGACATGGCCGGCCATGGCAAGGGCGCCTCGGCCCCCCCACAACGCCGTGCCGCTGGCAAAGCGTCCGGGATCGGCGGTACAGTCAGGCCAAAAGCGCTCTAGATCCATGACCTGCCGCACGATCCTGCCCGAATTTACATCATTCCCTCCCGCATGCAGCAAACGTACCTGCTCAAAAAAATCGCGGCTCATGGACCGAGCCGCGATTGTTCACATCGGTGCGTGCACTGCCTTCACGACCATCGCTGTCCTCCGCTGAAACCGGGCTGCATGCCAAAGCCGAATCCCTGGATCGAAGCGGCCATCTGCGGCTGCGTGAAGTACGGCGTGAAATACGCGGCATAGGGATCGTAGGCATTCGGACTGAGCATGCCGCCGGCTTGCTGCATCTGCCCCCATGGATTGCCCATCCATGCCTGCGGACCAAGCTGGGTGTTATCGACGTACGCATTGGCATAGGGCTGGAAGCTTGCCGTCCCGAGTGCGCCCGCCTGCCCCATGCCGCCGCTCAGCTGGGAATTGCCGAACGCGCCGCCGATCGCGCTACCGAGCTGGTTACCCACCGTGCCGCCGGCTTGCGCGCTCATCATCGGACTAGCGGCGTTGCGCGAACCTCCTGGCGGATGCGGGCTCGGGGGCACTGTCGAGATGCCGGGGGATGGCTGCAGTCCGATTGCAATCAGCGCATCCGGCAGGCCAAAACCCGTGCGGCTGGGATCACCGAGATTCACCGGGCGTGCACTGATCTTGATGATCTGGAACAGGCGTTCCACGCGTTCGGCGGTTTTCGCCTTGAACGGCCCCTGGAAATCGGGATGATGGGCCAGCACCAGCGCCGCCAGACCAGTGATATGCGGGGCGGCCATCGACGTGCCATCCCAAGCGGCGTAATTATTCGGCGGTACCGACGAAGCGATCGCCACGCCCGGCCCGCATACGGCAATCTCCGGCCCGAAGCAGGAGAACTTGGCGGCGAAAAATCCGTTCTGGTCAATCAACGGTGTTGTTGTCTGCGTGTGATAGCTGTCCGGCGGGAACTCATTAAACTTTCCGATCGCGGACACTGCAAGCACATTCGGCGACGACGCCGGATACTGCACCCGGTTGCCCGAGTTGCCGGCGGCGACGATGCATGCGATGCCTGCACGCTTGGCGCGCAGGATCTGCTGTTCCAGTGCCTCCGATGGTTCAGCACCGCCGAGACTCAGGTTGACGACATCGATCTGTTTCTCGATGCAGTATTCAAGCGCGTCGATCAGTTGACTGATCTGGCCGCCGGGGAACAGCTTGCAGGCGTGGATTTCCGCATCGGGTGCAAAGCCGCGCACGCCAATGCTGTTGTCCGCGCCGGCGATGATGCCGGCGCAATGGGAGCCATGCGCAATGGTGTCCACGGTCCATCCGTCGGGATGGCTCTTCTTGCCGATCACGTCGAAACCGAACCGGATCTTGCGCAGGTCATCATGGGCGTTGTCGGCGCCCGAATCGATCACTGCGACTTTGATGCCCTGCCCGCGATAGTTGCCCGGTACCTGGTCGAGCCGCATCGCCTTTTGTCCCCAGCCATAAACCTGCTGCCTAGGAAAGTTAGCCAGCGAGGGCCATTCCGACAATGGCCGCAATCCGACGATATTGGCTTCGTTGATGGTGATGTCAGGCTGCTCCTGGTAGAAACTCCAGTAGTCGGACTTCGGCTTCACATACAAGCCGCGAATCGATTCGGCGGTATCGCCAAACAGCGACAGGGTGACTTTGCCGCTCTTGTCGGTAATCCCCGTGGCGGGCAGCATGCTGCCGAACAGGTACACCTCCGCGCCCTCGATCGGTACCCCGTCCTTGCCAAGCACGACCACGACCGTCGCCAGCACGGGACCGGCGGCCGGCATCATCCCGGAAACCAGCGGCGGAAACTGGAAGGCCATCTCCGCGAGAGTCAATGGATGGTCGCGCTCCACGATCAGCCGGCCATGGGTTTGTTGCGCGAGGATTGCCGCTTTCTGCTCCGTCATGCGGGCGACCAGCACACCGTTGGCGTCACCCATTCCATCGGCAAGCATGCCGACCATATTTTTGGGACCGACGGTATCGATTACCTCGATGTCGGGGCTCCCTCGCAGCGTTTGTTCGACCGTTGAAAACTGCAAGGGCATGAAGCCCATCGGCATCAAGCCCTGGGGCTTGCGGGGCGCAATCAGGAATTGTCCCCTGCGTTCCGACACGGCACGGCCTGGCGAGTCCGCACGGAATTCGGACGAAGGTGCTGCGGCATTGTCCCTCTGCGCCGAGGCCCGTGCATCTTCCGGCTGCTGCGGTAACGCGCCGGCTCCGTCACGCTGGGACACGTTGTCCCTGTTCGACGAATTGTCCGGCATCGATGATGGCGTGGAATCTGTAGTTTTAGGCATGGTATTCCTTTAAGTTGGCACGGATCGTGATCAACCGGCGAACAGCGATAGCGGACGATCCGGTTCAATCGTGAGTTGATAGTTCGACGTACGGAAATGCAGGTCGAGCGCGCGTGCTCTCTCGTCGCTGGTGATGACGACGGCGGTATGCGGCTGACCCGGCGGGCCGATGGCATCGATCAGTTCGATGCCGGGGTCGTAACGGATGCTTTCAATAAAGGCGATGATCTGGCCAGGATCGGCCGACCGGATGATGTAGCGGCAACCGCCGGTTCCAGATAATTTGCTCATGCGATGTTTCCTTGAAATAGCGGACCACCCGCCGTTGTACGGATGTCTTGATGGCTGAAGATGACGCTCCGGTGGCTGCAGTCGGCCAAGAGCTGCAACCGAATCGTGGCGTGATTCCCTCTTCCATCGATGGCTCCCGACGGCGTGAGGCGAATGGTCCGGCACTTGTTACCCGTTGATGCGACTTGCCCTGTGCGCCAGCGTCAGTGAAGCGTCGGCTGGCCGGTGTAGCCGCCCTGCGCCCCCATGGCGCCCAGGTTCGCATACCCCTGCTGTCCATACGGATCGGCGTTAAACGGCAGCATGCGTCCGAGCTGTCCTGCCGCATTGCCGATCAGTCCGCCCAATTGCGCGTTGCCGAAGGCGCCGCCGATGGCATTGCCGATCGGTTGACCGACCTGCCCCAGCAGGTTGCCGAAAAAACCTTGAGGTGCGAGTTGCTGCGCGAGTTGTTGCTGTTGCGCCTGCTGCACCTGATAGGCATAGGCAGCCGACACGGGATCGACTTCAAAGGGCAGCAGTTGCCGTCCGAGCTGCCCCGCAATACCGCCGATGGTGCCGCCCAGCTGGGAATTGCCGAATGCGCCACCAATGGCGCTGCCGAGTGGCCGGCCAACTTGTCCCAGCAGGTTGCCGAAAAAACCCTGGGGTGCGAGTTGCTGTGCAAGCTGTTGCTGCTGCGCCTGCTGTGCATAGGCAGCCGCGATGGGATCGACCTCGAAAGGCAGCAGCTGTCGCCCGATCTGCCCGGCGATACCGCCGATGGTGCCGCCGAGTTGGGAATTGCCGAACGCACCGCCAATGGCGCTGCCGAGCGGCCGTCCGACTTGCCCGAGGAGGTTGCCGAAAAAGCCTTGCGGTGCGAGTTGCTGTGCAAGTTGCTGCTGTTGTGCCTGCTGTGCATAGGCTGCCGCGATGGGATCGATTTCAAAAGGCAGCAATTGACGGCCAAGCTGTCCGGCGATGCCGCCGATGGTGCCGCCCAGCTGGGCATTGCCGAATGCGCCGCCGATGGCATTGCCGATCGGCCGTCCGACCTGCCCCAGCAGATTGCCGAAAAAGCCCTGGGGTGCGAGTTGCTGTGCAAGCTGCTGCTGTTGCGCCTGCTGAAGATATGCCGCCGACATCGGATCGACATTGAACGGAAGCAGGCCACCGCCGATACCGCCGGCGATCTGGCCGATCTGCGAGCCGAGACGGGCATTACCGAACAAGCCGCCGACACCTCGCCCGATGAGGCCGCCTACCGGCCCGCCTAGCAGGCCGCCCAACAGCCCCTGCGGTGCGAATTGCTGCTCTTGCCCGCCGTATCCCATTGGATAAGTTTGCATTGGATAGAATTGATGTTCATTCATATGAATCCTCCAGACATGGTGTGAATGCCGCCGTGATCCCGATAACGAAGGACGTTGCGACGAGTGCTGCTTGCCGGCTCCGGCAATAAACAGGCCGCCTCGATGTGCGTTTTGCACGTGTTACAGCTATCAGAAATGAAACAGCATTCGATGGGTAAGCGCCGCGGGTTCGGACGAAATACGATGCCTACGGCGCGCTATCGCAATCTGAACGGCAAAGCAATCTCCTGCGAATCAATCAGACGCATGCATATGAGATACCGACAGTCAGTTGCTCACCCATCTTGGTTGGTGCGCCGCGCAAATTCAAGGCGACCCGCCGCGTGCTTGAGCGCTCTCAACGTCAGAAGGAAATGAACGCAGGCGCCAGAATTTCAGCGTCGCGGTCTTGTCGAATGACTGACGTGTCACCAAAACAAAGCGTCGTTAGTATTTCAATGGAAAGTGACGTCAACCCGGCAACGCATTCACGATACTGCTGCAACCGCGGCAAATGATGTAGAGACTGGATCAGGAACGAACAACTGTCGAAGGACGTCACTCTTCCGTAACGCAGTCACAGGAAGACGTTTGTCGATGTGCTTGGGTGGGGATGTGCTGCAGGGATAAGCCACCGGCACTCACCGATGGACTTTTCATTGAAATGATCAGAGGTTCACACGGCTCTTGCCGATGAACTCAGGAAGCGCCGGGCTTTTGGCTTGGGTTGTTCGGGAGGCACCGGGCTGCTGTAGACAATGTCAGCGGGTTTGACGGTAGGCCGCACGTATTCGCCTTCCAGCATTCCCATGCGGATCAGGTCGACATAGTGCCCCTCTTTGTAAACCGCTTGCCGCAAGCGCCCCTCTTCCACGAATCCGACTTTTCGATACAGCTTGAGCGCGCGCTCATTGGTCGCCAGCACCGTCAGGTGCAGCCGGTGCAGGTTCAGGTCGGTGAAAGCATGATGCAGCAAGCTGCGAGTGGCGAACTCGCCCGCGCCCCGTCCCTGGAAGGACTTGTCGCCGATCCAGATCGCATGTTCGGCATTGCGGTTGATCCAGTCGATCTCCAGCAGGTAAACCACGCCGATGAATTTTTCCGACTCCGCTTCGCAGATCGCCAGGCGAATGTTGTTGAAGCGATTGGCGATGTACTCATTGAACCAGTCGAGGTCGGTCTCCTGCCCGACGTAGCGGAAGGCGGTATTGAGCTGGCTGATCAAATCGCGTTCATTACGCCATTTCGTCAACCGGGCCAGATCGACCCTGCTCAATTCGCGTAGAAAATAGGGCATGGCATTCATTCCCTGCAGTGCGTGGATGGTGCGGCGAGAGTTGATGCAATCAGCCGACGAAGGAGCGAAGTGGCCAGTCATGAGCAGTCCGATCAGTGCGACACGCCGTCGCGATTCACGACCTTCAGTATTGTCATGCCAAGTATGCGCAGGTCGAACAATAGCGAGCGCCGCCGCAGATATTCCGCATCGAGCCGCACTTTTTCCGGAATTGGCAATTCGTCACGGCCATTGACCTGGGCCCATCCCGTCAGTCCCGGCACGAGCTCATGCACTCCCCGGCTGGTGCGCAATGCGACGAGGTCGTCCTGGTTGAACAGCGCAGGACGCGGCCCCACCAGGCTCATGTCGCCTTTCAAAATGCTCCAGAGCTGGGGCAATTCATCGAGACTGCTCCTGCGCAGGAAGCTGCCGACCGGCGTCAGGTAGCCATCGGGGCAGTCCAGCAAATGCGTCGCCACCACCGGCGTTCCGATGCGCATGGTGCGGAACTTCGGCATCCGGAAGACGGTATTGCGAATGCCGATGCGGTCCGACCAGTACAGTATCGGCCCTCTCGACGACAGCGCGACCATCGCCGCCACCAGCAGGATGGGCAGCAGCAGCACCAGGCCGGCAAGGACGGCGATCGTCAGGTCAAACAGCCGTTTCGACAATCCCGGCATGGCGGAAGACCTCACGCGCCGGCGCGTTTCCGTCATGGCCATCTTGCTGTGTTTCGGTAATTTTGATGCCGGCATGGGAGATCGCTCGCTGTGACTTTCAATGATTCGCTGATACCCGGTCTCGGGACTTTTACTTTTCGTACTCCCTCTCGGGCATTCTCTTGATTGCTACCCGCTGCTGGCGGTATCCAACGCCACATTCTCGGTACCCAGCATGCTTTGCGCCTTCGCGCGCAGCACCAGGTCGGCGACGCGGGTGAGCGAATAGACATCGAGATACGGTCCCATCGGCAGGCTCAGCACCCGCTTGGACATCTGCGCCGATACGGGAAAATGCTCCGTGGTGAAATGACGATAGGCGGGCTGCAACGGGATCGGTACAGGATAATGAACCGCGGTAGGCACATGAGCTTTATCGAGCGCATCACGCACCGCATCGCGCTCCTCGAGATAAACGGTGTATTGCGCATATACGCTGGTTCGCTCGGGCCGCTGACGCACACGCTCGACGCGGTTGCCGAACAGTTCGTCGTAATGCGCGGCGATGAGCTGACGCTGCTCAACTTCCCAATCGAAACGATCCAGCTTGGCGAGCACGATTGCGCATTGCAGCGTATCCATGCGGCCGCCGACGCCGATGCGCGAATGGCGGTAGCGTTGCATTTGTCCATGTACGCGGATCTCCCGCATGACTTCGGCGAGATCGTCGTCGCTGGTGAAGATTGCGCCGCCGTCGCCGTAGCACCCGAGCGGCTTGCTGGGAAAGAAGCTGGTGCAACCGATCGACGACAGATTGCCGCTCCGGCGCCCCTTGTAGGTGGACCCAAAGCTTTGCGCGCCATCCTCAATGACCACCAGCCCATGCCGCGCAGCGATCGCGTTGATGGCATCCATGTCGGAAGGCTGGCCGAACAGCGACACCGGCATGATGGCGCGGGTGCGGTCAGTAATCTTTTGCTCGATCAGGGTGGCATCGATGTTGCAGGTATCCGCTTCGATATCGGCAAAGACCGGCACACCGCCAAGCAATGCGATCACCTCCGCCGTGGCGATGAAGGAAAACGGCGTGGTGATCACTTCATCGCCCGGGCGCAGGCCGATCGCCATCAGGGCGATGAGCATGGCCTCCGTGCCGGAAGCCACCGTGAGGCAATGGCGGGCACCGGTATAGTCGGCCAGCCGCTCTTCCAGCTCCTGCACTTCCGGCCCCATGATGTAGTGCCCATGTTCCAGCACGGCGCGGATGCGCGCATTGATGCTTGGGCGCAAGGTGTGATACTGGGCTTTCAGGTCAATGAATTCCATTTCAGTGAACCTCTACTTGTTCGTCTTCGATTTCCAGGCTGAGTTCGCACACGCCCGCGGTTAAGAGATAGCGCTCCCGCGTGACCGGGCAGCGCGCTTGCCCATCGCCACGCAGCGGAAGCGACAGGCGTTCGCCGTGACGGCTCATCCACCCGACCTGCCGTGCAGGCACGCCGGCCATCAGGGCGAAAGCCGGCACGTCGCGCAGCACGACCGCGCCGGCCGCAACAAATGCATGTTCGCCGACGGTTGTGCCGCAGACGATGGTGGCATTGGCGCCGATCGTTGCACCGCGCCGCACCAGCGTGCGACGGTATTCGCCCTTGCGTATCACGGCGGAACGCGGGTTGTAGACGTTGGTGAACACCATGCTCGGGCCGCAGAACACATCGTCCTCAATGGTCACCGCGTCGTAGACCGAGACATTGTTTTGTATCTTGACGTTGTCGCCGATCCGCACGTCATTGCCGACATACACGTTCTGCCCCAGCGAACAATCCCGCCCGATCTCGGCGCCGGCACTGACATGCGTGAAATGCCACACCCGGCAACCTTCGCCAAGCGTCGCGCCCTTGTCCACGATGGCACTCGGATGAATGATCGTTTGCATGTCAATGCTCCAGTGGCAGGGCGATGCGCTTGCCTTCGCAGGCGGAGCGATACGCGGCGACAAGGATTTCCAGTGTCTTCAGGCCCTGCCGTCCATCAGTCTCAGGATTGGCTTCGCCGCGCATTACCTTGATGACGTTTTCGTAATACTGCGCATGTCCGAAACCATACACCGAGTCGGTCGCATAACTCGATTCCCGCACGCGCCGGTCATCATCGTTCGGCTCGGCGAATTCCCAGTGCTGCACTTCGTTCAGGGCCACGCCGCCGATGCGCACCGTGCCCTTGTCGCCGAGAATCGTGATGCTGCCTTCGAAATTTTTCGGATAGGCGAGCATCGTCACATTGATCGAGCCGAGCGCGCCGTTGCGCCATTGCAGGTTGATCACACCGGTATCCTCGACCTCGATATCGCGTTCCAGCGTCGCGGCATAGGCATGCAGGCTCTGCACCGGGCCGATCAGCCATTGCGCCAGATCGATGTAATGGCTGGCCTGGTTCATGAAAGCGCCGCCGTCGTACTCCCAGGTGCCACGCCAGCCGGCACTATCGTAGTACGCCTGAGGCCGGGTCCAGAACACGTTCATGTTCATCATGTGGATGCGACCGAAGCGCTTGCCGTCGATGGCTTTCTTGAGAATCTGCATGGTCGCGTTCAGGCGATTCTGCTTGACGACGAACAGCCGCACGCGGGCTTCGTCGCAAGCCGCCACCATGCGCTTGCCGTCTTCCCACCGGGTCGCCATCGGCTTCTCGGTGATCACATGGCGGCCGGCGTGCGCCACTTCGATGGTCTGGCTGGAATGCAGCCCCGATGGCGTGGTCAGTATGATCGCGTCGGCCTGGCAATCGTCGAGCATGCCAGCGAGGTTGCGGTATGGGCGGGCGCCGGTGCGATAGGCGGCTTCTTCCAGTGCGCGAGGATCGGGGTCACAGACGCCGGCAAGTTCGCAGGTGTCACTGTGACGTTCAAGCGCGGCGAAGTGATTGCCGGCAATCCGGCCGCAGCCGGCCAGCGCAAAGCGCACCTTGCGCTGGCTGGGCATGGTTGGATAGATGGTCATGGTGGCTCTCCGGCAATCAGGACTTGACGACATTGGGCCGCGCTTCGCTATACACGCCGCGTGTATCGACGATGAGCTGTGCATGTTTTTGAATCAGGTCATAGTCGAAGGCGCTGTGGTTGGTGGCCAGCAATACGAGGTCATAGGACGCGATCCGCTCACGGGTCAGGTCCACGCTCGCCAGGTCAAAACGGTGCTCGCGCATCGTGGGAAACACCGGCACGTGCGGATCCGAGTACGCGATGCGCGCTCCCTTCTCCCGCAGCAGCTCCATCAGCTTCACCGATGGCGATTCACGCATGTCATCGACATCCTTCTTGTACGCAATTCCGAGCACGAGGATGCTGCTGCCCCGGACGGACCGGCCGCGGTCATTCAGCGCCTCGCCGACCTTATTGACCACCCAGCGCGGCATGTCGCTGTTGATCTCGCCGGCAAGCTCGATGAAACGGGTATTCAATCCGTACTGCCGTGCCTTCCAGGTCAGGTAGAACGGATCGATCGGTATGCAATGTCCGCCCAGGCCGGGCCCCGGATAATAGGCGGCATAGCCGAACGGCTTGGTGGCGGCGGCATTGATGACTTCATGGATATCGATGCCCATGCGGTCGGCGATGATTTTCATTTCATTCACCAGGCCGATGTTGACCGCGCGGTAGATGTTTTCCAGCAGCTTGGTCAGCTCGGCCGCACGGGTCGAGCTGACCGGCACCACCCGGTCCACCGCGACGCTGTAAAGCGCGACACCGGCGCGCTGGCAGGGAACGGTGATGCCACCGCATACTTTCGGAATCGAGCGGGTGTTGAAATGCGGGTTGCCGGGGTCCTCGCGTTCCGGCGAAAAGACCAGGAACACTTCTTCGCCGACCTTCAGGTCATGCGCCACGAGGCGCGGCAGCAATTCCTCTTCTGTGGTGCCGGGATAGGTCGTGCTTTCGAGCGACAGGACCTGGCCAGGGCGCATATGCGGAACCAGCGCATCGGCGGTATCAAGGATGTAGCTCAGATCGGGCTCGCGATAGGCATTCAGCGGGGTCGGCACGCAAATGATCAATGCATCCGGTTCGGCGGCACGCGAGAAATCCGTCGTGGCTTCGAACCCCCTGTCGCAGGCGTCCCGGATCGAGCGCGCGGTGATGTGCTCGATGTAGCTGTCGCCGCGATTGAGCTTGGTGACCTTGCCGGCATCGATATCGAAGCCGATCACCTTGTAGCCGGCATCGGTATAGCGCAACAGTAACGGCAGGCCCACATAGCCCAGGCCGACGATGCCGATGACGGCGGTACGCTTCTCCAGCCTTGACAGCAGCTGGTCTAGATATTCCGGCTTGAAATCATTCAAGGCTGGCGTACTGGCCACAGAATCGTCGGACAGGTCCAGCGACAGGCCCGACGGCATTTCGGCTTCGACGATTTCGTTTACATAATCCATGTTCGATCCTCGGGGTGAAAATGATGATTGCCTCGCTATGTGGCGCGTGGTTGCCTTCTGTCGTATCTACCTCTACAGCGAACGGTCGACCAGCGTCAGTCCGCCACGCTTGAACGGCATCGCGTAGTGGCGGTCTTCGGCCGGTTCCGGTACCGCTTCATCGGCGGGCCCGGGCAAATAGCCCGACACCAGCTTCTGAAGCAGGAACCGGATCATGGACTTGTCATCGGTGCTGCAGGCAAGCAGCAGATAGGCGACCTGCTGCGCCAGCACACCCGGCTCGACAAGATATTCGGTGGTGGTCATGATGCGCGGATGGCGGCTCGGGATAGCGTCGTTCCCCGCAAACATTTCCTCATACAGTTTTTCGCCGGGACGCAAGCCGATAAATTCGATTGTGATATCGCCATCGGGTTGGCGTGCATCGCGTTCCGTGAGGCCGCACATCGTCAGCATGGTGCGGGCAAGATCGATGATCTTCACCGGCTGCCCCATATCCATGACGAATACGTCGCCGCCGGTGGCCATGGCACCGGCCTGCATCACGAGTTGCGCGGCTTCCGGGATCGACATGAAATAGCGCACGACTTCCGGATGCGTAATGGTGATCGGTCCGCCTTGTTCGATCTGGCGCTTGAACAGCGGCACCACCGAGCCGGAGGATCCCAGCACATTGCCGAAGCGGACGGCGCAGAAACGCGTCGCGTTGCCGGCGTGCCGGCCGGCGTCGACGGCGGCGGCCTGGAAAATCAGTTCCGCAATGCGTTTGCTGGCACCCATGATGCTGGTCGGCCGCACCGCCTTGTCGGTCGAAATCAGCACGCATGTTTTTACCCGGTGCGCGCGGGCGGCATTGGCGACTACGCTCGCGCCAAGTACGTTATTCCGCACGCCTTCGGCCATGTTGTCCTCTACCAGCGGCACATGCTTGTAGGCAGCAGCGTGGTAGATGGTGTCGATCCGGTGCCCGCCCACGACCCGTTGCACCAACCGCTCGTCGCATACCGAGCCGAGGTGCGGAATCACGGTCAGGCCGGGAAAGCGGGTGCGCAATTGCTGCTCGATGTCGTACAGTGCATATTCGGCATGGTCGAGCAGATGCAGTTCCTTCGGTGCCAGCGTCATGATCTGGCGGCACAGTTCGCTGCCGATGGAACCGCCGGCGCCGGTCACCAGGACGTTCTGTCCGCGTACGCATCTGGCGAACAAATCGGGATGCGGCAGGATCGGTTCGCGGCCGAGCAGGTCGTCGATCTTGATGTCGCGGATCGATCGCGTCGAAATTTCCTCGTCCGCAAACCCGACGAGATTGCTCAATATTTTCACCGGTACCCCTGCCTTGTGCGCACGACTCAGGATCTGCCTGCGCTGCTCCGCGGTCGCGGATGGAATCGCGATTACGATCAGATCGACATGGCGCGCCCTGACGGCTTCAGCAAGGTAGTCGGCATGCAGCACCTTCAACCCGGCGACATTGCGCTGATGCAGCCCGTACCGATCATCGAAGAAGCAGCAGGCACGATACTGGTCACTCATGCGCATCGCCGCGGCAAGCTTGCTGCCCGCCTCGCCCGCTCCATAGATGGCCACCACGCACTGCGCCGCCCTGCCATTCTCGAACCGGCTTCCACGCAACAGCCTGCGCGCGGCCAATCGCGAGCCGGCGACGTATGACAAGGCGATGAACCAGTAGATCGTCAAGGCGCTGCGCGGCAATTGCCGGTAGTCGGTAAAGACGGACAGCAGGTAAATTACCGCGATGGCGAGTGCGAGGCCCAGCCCGGCGGTTGCCAGCAGGCGCTGGTCGATGAAGCGGATGATTGCGCTGTAAAGGCCGGATGCGGCGAATACCGGGATGGTGATGCAGGCCATCAGTACGTAAGGCGCCGCGCCATACTCCATCGCGGCATCAACACCACCCAGCCGCAACGTCATCGCGAGCAGGAAGCAGAATGGCAGGCATAGGCTATCGACGGTGATCATCAATCCGATCTTGCAGAAGCGGTCCAGTGCGGCGAGGCGGGCGCCGATGCGTACGGCGAATGTGGAGACTGCGGTGGAGATGGACGTATGGGCGAACATGTCTGCAATCGTGGGTATGCTGATATGAGCTGTGGGATGCATGGGTGAGATGCATCGACGTGGTTCTACTGTACCTAACGGGGGGTGCGAAGATAAGTAACGAAATTCGATGGTTGGGGAGGGATTGCGGTGGGTTGGATTTATTTTTTCGATGACAAAATGTGTTTTTTTATGCAGGCGGGAATCTGGAGTTACGAGGTTTCTCCGGTGATGCAACGCTTTCTTCTCTTCGAAGAGACAAGCCGGGACTGGCCCCGGCGGGCCACTTCCTTTCTTTGCTTCGCCAAAGAAAGGAAGCAAAGAAAGGCGACCCCGTTATCGCCGCCCCTTCGGGGTGCCCAAAAGTGAGGCGATCAAAACGGGAAGCGAAATAAACTCGCCTTCGGCTCAGACAAATTTCGCTTTTGATCCGTTTTGATCGCGTCACTTTTGGCGTCGCTAAAAGGGGATCAACCGCCCCCTCCCCACCCTGGCCCTCCCCTTCCGGGAGGGAATTACTTGTTCTTTACCTTGCAGCCGCAGGCAGGATCAAACACAAACCCAGCTTGAAAGTCTCAAATTCCGCCAGCAAGGTAATGAACAGGACAGTTCCCTCCCGAAGGGGAGGGCCAGGGTGGGGATGGGTTTTGGAAGTTCCCCCTTCTGGCGACGCCAAAAGGAGCAGTGCTGAAACGGACAAAGAAGCGAAATTTGTCTGAGCCGCAGGCGAGTTTATTTCGCTTCCCGTTTCAGTACTGCCCCTTTTGGGAACCTGCGAAGCAGGCGTCGACTGGGGGTCGCCTTTCTTTGCTTCCTTTCTTTGGCGAAGCAAAGAAAGGAAGTGGCCCGCCGGGGCCAGTCCCGGCTAGTCTCTTCGAAGAGAAGAAAGCGTTGCATCACCGGAGAAAATCGTTGCCCTGAAATCCTTTTTCAGAGCCCATACTGGCTTGCAAGCGAGTGCCCATCCGCAAGCATTCAACGACAACCTGGCCCCGTCACCCACAAACCCCCAACAACCTCTCCGCCAGCATCGGATACCCATGATGCCGCACCACAAACTCCCTCCCCCGCGCCCCCATCGATGCCCGCGCTCCCGCATCCAGCCGCATCAATCCCCGCACCGCATCCGCCACCGCCCGCGGATCCTCCGGCCGCACCGTGACTCCGCATCCCGATTCACCCACCGCATCATTCCCCGCCTCCACCGCATGCACCACCGGCCGCGCGGCCATCATGTAATCCATCAGCTTGTTGGGCGCAATGCCGAACCGGTAAAGCGGTTGCCGGTGCCAGCCGATATACGCGGTATCGAACCATTGCAGCAGTGCCGGGATCTGCTCCTTCCTGACCGGATCGAGGAAGTGCACGTCGCGCAATCCTTCCTCCGCCACCCGGTGCCGCAGCAGTGATTTTTCCGGTCCGTCGCCGACCAGAACGAACGCGACCCGTTCATCGCGCATGGCAACGGCGGTGTCCACCAGCGTGTCAAGCGCATTGGCAAGTCCATGCGACCCGGCATAACCGACGATGAACCGACCTTGTGCACGTAATGCAGCAAGCGCGTCTTGGGTACTGTCGTCGAGTACCGGCCACGGCTCGCGCCATTCACGTAACCAGACGCCGTTCGGGATATTGATCCACCTGTCTGCCCCGACGCCGCGCCGGGCGAGATACTCCCCGACACAAGGAAGCAGCGAGATGACCTTGTCGGCATGGCGACAGCCGAAGGCTTCGGCATGATCGATGGCACGCATCAGCGGGTGGCGGGCGGGAATCGCACCGAGCTCCATCAGGCTGAGCGGCCACAGGTCGCGGATCTCGAACAGCAGCCGCGCACCGGCGCGGCGCGCCAGCCGCACCGCGCCGTAGACGGCGAATGGATGTGGCGACGATGCCAGCACCACGTCCGGCCGCCATCCCGCGATCCCGGGCGCCCTGCGCCACAGGTCACCGGCAAACTCGATCATGTTGAGAAGCCGCGGCAAGCCATTGCCGTGGTACTGTCGCCCGCCCAGCCACATATGGGGAATTCCGCAGTGATCGTTCCAGTCAGCATGCAGGTCGGCCTTACGTGTTTCCGGCTGGCGGATGCGCAGATGGGAGAAGCGCGAGGCCACAATAGCGACCTCGTGGCCGGCTGCCTGCATCTCCTTGGCAAGATAGAAATGCCGGTAGCCCATGCCCAGCTCGGCAGAGCCGGAATAATGATTGACGATCAGGACTCTCATGGCCGGTCAGCGCCTACCAGGGACGGAAGAAACATCAGCCTGCCATGCGAGGCGCGAGGGCTGCCCGGAAGCAGGAAGTCGTAGTGTGCTTCGATGAATCGGGGGTCGCTATCCGCGAGTTCGAGCAACCGGCGGCCGAGCGTACCAAGGATCGGCTGGTGGCGCGCCCAGGCGGCATAGCCGCCGAAAGCGAATGCACGTGACAATCCATAGGGCGGCTGGCCTTCGCGGCATTGCCCGGTGCCGTTGTCATAGGCGACCCGGTACCAGCCGTTCGCACCGCTCAGGTAGTTGGTGAACAGTGGTCGCGACGTGTCGCCATTCCACACTACGGCCACCAGCGTACCGGCAAATGCTGCAGCCAGTCCTGCCGGCGGCAGCTGGCGTTCGGTCAACCGAAACACCGCCATCAGCGCCTGCCGGTTTCGCTCGAGTGCGTCCAGTGCCGGCACCAGCCGGCGCGCATGGCTCAGGTCCCATCCGGTGTCCTTGCGTACCGGCACAGTGTCATCCGGCACTCTTACCTGCAAAGTGAGCTTTCCGCCGGCATCCGGCTTGCACTCGACCGGCTTGTGCTGCTCTTCATAACCGGCATAGCGACTATCCTTGTAGAGCCGCCAGAAACCGCGGTCGAGATCGGCGAGATTGCCATTGCCGGCGCGTGCATTGGGCGGCGCATGAAAGCTGATCCGGCTGGAAAACAAGCCCAGCAGCGCACCGACATGCGATGTCATGCGTTGCATGTCGGCATCGCTGATGGCCGTCCAGGCGCCTTCCCTGCCACGGGCGGCGTGCATGGCGCCCGCCAGCTCCGCGTAGATGGCGATCATCCACAGCGATTTGTCCGTGAAAAGGTGGGTCGTCACTCCCGGCCTCACATCGGCCGGCGTGGCCTGTAGATCGGCACGGAGGGTTTCCAATGCCTTGTCATCACCCCAGCGCAGCAGGTGCTCGACCGTGATATCAATCGTATCGCGCAGAAAACCGGATGCCTTCGCTGCGCTATCGCTCGGCGTCGCCGCCAGGGCACTGGCGAGTGACGACGTCAGCCCCAGAAACTGCACGCTGGTCAGCATGACTTCCGTGCCGCCCAGCTTGTTGCGGCGGTTGCATATCTCGCCGCCACGGCACACCCAGCGGCGACCGCGCGAAGAAACTGTGCCCGGCTCAAGCGCATCATAGGCAGTTCTTGCCAGCGCGGCGATTTCCAGCAGCCGCTGTGCGCGGCCGCAGCGACGGGCCATCGCCACCAGGTTCTGCGTGTACGACTGGAGGTCGTAGAGCGCATACACATCCCCCTGCGCCAGCCGGTCCCGCAACAGGCGTTGCTCGACAACGCTGCGCATCTCCTTATCCCAGAGCGACCAGATTTCTGCTTCAGCCTGGCCGCCGCAATCGAAACGCCCGCCATCCGCAAGTGCCGTACCGCCGGTGCACAGCAGCGCCGCCATGGCAAGGCCACGCAAGGGGCGGTGCAATAGGAATGTCAGGCCAAAGCCGCATAGAAGCCGCATAGCTTTTTCTCCTCGCTGGACCAGTTGTAGTGATGGAGCACCGCCCGCCTGCCGTTCTCGCCCATGCGACGGGCGGCATCGGGATGGGTGACCAGGAAATCGATGGCGCCGGCGATCGCCCCGGGATCGAGCGGATCGACGCACAAGCCGCAATCGTTGCCTTCGACGATGCTGTGCCAGAGCGGGAAACCGGATGCGATCACCGGTATGCCGGCCGCCATGTACTCGAACATCTTCACCGGCAGCGCATCCAGATAATTGACGAGCGGATGCAGCGTCACCAAACCCGCCATCGACTGCCGCATCACCTCCCTCACCCCGTCGCGGCCGACGAAGCCAAGTTCATCGACGCGGTCCCAACCGTTGGTTCGCCGGAGTTCGTCCATCAAGCCTGGCTCGGACGGCGCGCCAGCCAGGCTCAGGCGCGCATCCGAAGCCAGCAGCGCGCAGGCGCGCACGATCTCGCGAGCGCCACGGCTCGCAGCGATGCCGCCGACATAACACACCTGCCGACGTTTTTCGTTCCATGGCGCATCCGCTTGCGCGGCGCCGAGTTCGCCCAGTAGCGGGAAATTGTTGACGTCGATGGTGTGCCGGTTGATCTGCATGAACTTGTCCCGGATCGTGGGCGTCGCGGCGACAATGCCATCGAAGCGGTTGCATGCGTGCCGCTCAGCGATTGCGAAGGCACCCGGCAGCAGCCTGCGCGCCAGCGGGCCAAGATACGGCTTGCCAAGCAATTGCTTCGGTACATCCTCATGCGAATCGAAGATGACTTGCTTTCCAAGGCGCTTCAGTTGCAGGCCGGCCGGAATCAGTTCCGGATCGTGCAGATGATAGATCGCGGCATCGAGCGCGACGGCCGTGCGGTAGACCCGCCTTGTCGCGCCAAGCATGCGGCCGATCCGCCCGCCGGATCGGCCGACATCCCGTATCGTCACGCCGTCTCTTTCCTCGCTTCCCTTCCCGTCAGCCACCACGAGCGTGACGTCGTAACCGCCGGCCGCAAGGCTACGGCACTGCTTGTGGAAAATGCGCGAATCGTCTCGCGGGTGCGCCGAGGTGAGGTGGGCGATATGTGCCAGTGACATAAGTGCTCCTGTAATGCGCGTATCTGCCGAGCGCGCCGCCGATCACCATGTAGGTGAAACTCTTTGCACTGAACACCATCAGCACGGTGACGAACAACACTCCAAAGGCAAGCAGCAGCTCTTGCCTGTGCAAGCGGTCTTGCAGATTGCCCGGCCTGGCGATTTCCATGCCGAGATGCGCGGTTGGCACGAGGATCATCAACAGGAGATAGACGAAGCCGAACAGGCCAATGTCGACCCATGCCGAGAAAATATTGTGCACATACGAGCCCGGCCCATGGACCGTGAAATAGCCGCCGTATTCACCCAGCAGCGGGTAACGGCCTATCGTCTCGAGCGCATGGGCGAACAGCATGTTGCGCGATTCCACCGATGACGACGAAAACGACTCCAGCAATTCCAGTGTCCTGTTGTGCGGCAGCATGCGGATCAGTTCGTCCGCGTTCCAAATCACCGCGCCGAACAAAGCGAGGAACATCATCAGCACGGTCAGCTTGTGCCGGGCGTGAAAGACCTCGATTGCCATGACCAGCGCAATCGACACCAGCAATTCGCTGCGCGCGCCGTTCAGGTACAGCGCCGGCACGGCGAACAGATACAACACGATCCGCGCCCGGCGCGTGACGGCGAATGGCGCTACCGCCAGCAGCGTGACCAGGTACGAGCGGGCGAAGCCCTGGTAAGTCGCCAGGCCGGAAGACTCGTCGCCGTCGGCCTTGTTTTCCAGGTAAAAACTGCCCTCGCCCGATTGCATGAATATTACGATCGACATTAAAAGCAGTGACAAAAGCGCCACCCGTCGCATGGTCTGGCGATGGAAATCGGCGAGCCGGAAAATGATGAACACGGCAACCAGGTGGCTGATCGACAAAGCGTGATGGGTCGATACGTCGGGTTCGGCGCCGCCGGCATAGTTGAGGGCGACGATGAACAGGAAGTAGGCAATGAAACAGCAAAAGGCAAGGTCTGCGCTGGTAAAGAAAGACCTGCTTGCCATGATTCTCGAACTGTAGACAAACAGCAGCGGCGGCAGCAAGGCGAACGCAACCAGGGAGAAGTAGCCGCCCAGTACCGGGCCAATGATGCCAGCGCCGATGGCGGACTGATAAAAGAAGAAACCCGGAAACAGGGCGAGGAAGGCGAGATCGGCAACGGTCTCTCCGGAGAACATGGTGGGCCGGTGCCGGGCGCGCGCCCCGGGCGGACGGGCTTCCTGCAGGAGCGTGGTCGGCATCATGCGATGATCTCCCGATACATATCCCTGGCCGCCGCCGCTTCGAGGCTGGAGTTGTGCCAGAGCAGCGTGAAGCTCCCATTGACCTTCCGCGCCGCCTGCTTGAGCTGCCGCATGCAGTCGAGCGCCTTGTCGGTATGGCCATGACCGGCGTACACGATCACCGACGACTCCATGCAGATCAGAGGGCGCTGCCACAGCGAGAGCGGTTTCCTTTCCGCCAGGTCGTACATCGGATATTCATGGCAGGTGCCGCAGCGGAACCCGGCCCGTTCGGCATAACTCAACGTACTGTCGTAGCGCAACCCGGCGGCATGCCATGCAGCTGGCGTCCTGGTTGACCAGCGCAGATAATGCTGGCGGCCGCCAGCCACCTGTTGCCGGATGCCGGCCTTGTCCAGCGCCTGCTGCAGGCTGTTCTTCGCCGACAGGATTTGCCTGGCTTCCTGGTAGCTGCGATAGCCGGGATGGATGCCAATTTCGTGTCCGCGGGCGGCGATGCGCTTGAGCATCCAGGTCACCGCGCGATCCCCGATGAGACACACGCCGTCCATCGCCCTGTCGGTGATCTCCGGAATGAAATAAAACGCGACACGATTTCCTGCTTTCTCGTTGACGTCCATCATCCAGTCGACCGCGTGATAGTAGGGATCATGACGCCAGTTGCCGTTACGGCTGGCGACATAATTGCGCAGCGGTCCGAGCGCGGTCGACAGCGAGGGCGTACGAATGAACTCGCCGGCGGAGCGCCGCACCATGCGATGCAGGGATGCCGCGCCGGGATGGTAAGGATGATCGACATCGCAGCTTACTACCGTCGCAAAGGTGCGCCGCCTGCGTTTTACCTGCGGCCACAGTCGATGTATCGCCGACCACAGCAGCTCCACGTACTCGTCGACGATGGGCCGGTGCAGGAAGCCGCCGCGGCATGCCGCCGACGCAGCGGCCGGAAACCGGTCGTGCTCATCGCGCTGCCCCGGCACCGCTTCCTCGTAGCGGGAAAGCATGAAGAACGCAGCGCCGAAAATATCCAGGCCAATCCGCGCCCCTTGCTCGTATTGCATGAGTCCCGGCGCGCCGAAGAGCACTGGCAGCGATGCGTCGGTCAGGTTGGGTGCGATAGTCTCGCCTGTGATATCCCAAAGCGCCAACGGCATTTCCGGCAGCGACGCCTCGGACAGCCAGTTCCCTTCCGCCCGCGCGAAGAAATCGTCGGCGATCTCCAGTTTGCAGCCGTCTGCCTCGATGCACACATAGCTCCGTGGCTCGGCATGGGACTCGAAGCGCAGCTCGTACCCCAGCCCCAGAAACGACTCCATCAACACCGAAGTAATCCAGCGGCGCTCGGCACGGCAGTTATCGGGGCAGGAAACAATAAACATCATTGGTCCTTGAAGGCAAATAGCATGCTCTGCCGCAACCGCATCAACCGGGATGGGCTTTTGCTGATGCAGGAATACGGCATGAGAGACGCGCCGAATCCGCGAAAGAAGCGCTCGACCGGCTGCATCATCGAGCCTGAAAAATCGAAACGCCGGGTCAGCCGCGACGAGCGTTGTATCGCTTCCCAGAAACACAGGCTGGCCGCCCCGCTATGCCGCATTTCCGGGTCAGCCCCTGCCATCAGCCCGTAGGCGCTGTTTTCATCCCACACCATGTACAAACCCGCGGCCGGTCGTCCATGCCGGTCGACGGCAATCAGAACGGTACGGCAGCCACGCTCCGCGCAGGCGGCGTCGAAGCGCCGCACGAACGCGTCGGAATACGGCACCGCCATTCCCTGGCGCGCAAACGTCATGCGGTTGAGTGCCAGGAAGGTGTCCAGCGGCAGTGTGTCGATAACCTGCATGCCGAAGCGATGCGACGCTTTTTTGCATTCGGCGCGGGTAGTGTGTTGCAGGCCTGACCAAAGTCGCTCGACGCTGTCGAGCGACGGCAGTACATAGGTATAACGGGTGGTCTGCTGGAAGCCGTTCCAGGAAAACGGCAGCCAGTTCATGCAATCGTAATGCCAGTTCTGGGTGAAGTGATCAAAAGGCGGCAACTGGTCGATCAATGCCTGCATCGCTTCCTTTTCCATTGCCAGCCTCGTCGCCGGCTTGCCTTCGCCAGGGCGGAACCACGGTCCCAACCGGGGTGTGAGTACCGGCTGGCCGAGCACCTTCAAGCCGTAGCGGCGCTGGATCATGTAAGGCATTGCCGCCGTGATTTTTCCATTGCGGGTGACGAGCGCAACCTGCCAGTTTCCCGGACCCGCGGTCGCGTCGAGCCACCATGCACGCGAGAAGATCGGCACCGAAGGTTCCGTCTCGCAGAACGCACGGTAGGCTTCCTTCGCTTCGCTCAACCGGATGCGGTCGTCCCGCATGGCGGGTCCCGGTGACTCGGTTTCAATGAACCAGCGGCAGAGATCCCTCGCAATCATATTGGTCTTGCTCCCTACGTTTCAGATGTCTTCCTGCATGATCAGACGACGGCGCTGCGGCCACCAGCCTCGCGTTTTGCCACCGATAGCATGCCTTCCCGCAACCGCAACAGCCGCGACGGAGTTTTCCTGATGCAGAAATACGGCACCTGAGTGGCGCCGAAGCCGCGGAAGAAACGCTCCACCGGCTCCATCATCGAACCGGCGAAATCGAAACGTTGCGTGGTGCCGACCGCGTGGCGGATCGCTTCCCAGAAGCACAGGCTGGTGGCGCCGCTGTTGCGCAACGCGGGATCGGCACCTGCCATCAAACTGTAGGTCGTGTTGCCGTCCCAGACGATGTAATTGCCCGCGTGGTTCCTGCCCTCCTCATCGACGGCGATAAAAAATTTGCGGCAGCCGCGCTCGGCGCAGGCGGCATCCAGCCGGCGCACGAAATCGTCGGAGTACGGCACCGCCATGTTCTGGCGGGAGAACGTCTTGCGATTCAGGTCGAGAAAGGCATCGAGCGGAAGATCGTCGCGTACCTGCAGGCCGAAACGCTGCGCTGCCTTGTTGCAGTCCTTGCGGACTTTCGGCTCGAACCCCGCCCATACCTGATCGGACTGCGTAACCTCCTCCAGCACATAGGTATAACGGGTGGTCTGCTGGAAGCCGTTCCAGGAAAACGGCAACCAGTTGGTGCGGCCGTAATGCCAGTTCTGGGTGAAATGATCAAAAGGCGGCAACTGGTCGATCAGTGCCTGCATCAATTCCTTCTCCTGCGCCAGTCGGGTCGCCTGCTTACCGTCGGCAAGGCGGAACCATGGCCCGAGCTTGTGCGTCAGTGCCGGCTGCCCGATCACTTTCATGCCGAAGCGCCGGCGCAGCGTATAGGGCATCGCGGCGACCACCCGGCCAGCCTTCGTCACGATTGCGGCGTCCCAGTCGTTGGGACCGGCGGTTGCATCCAGCCACCAGTCGCGCGAGAAGATCGGCAGCGTCGGTTCGCTGGCGGAAAATTCGCGGTAGAGCTGTTTCGAGGTCATTCGCTGTACCCTTGAGGTTCGTCTTGCTAACTGGCTTGCCTGCAGTTGCGCCGGGCCTGCTACGGGCTGGCCAGACTTCTGCCGTCGAGACGGCCGGCGACCGACAGCACGCCGCGGCGCAGCCGCAGGAGGCGCGACGGTGTTTTGCTGAGATTGAAGTAAGGCACCTGCGTCGCACCGAAACCGCGCAGGAATCGCTCCACTGGTTCCATCATCGAGCCGGCGAAATCGAACCGCTGTGTCACGCCGGCGGCATGCCTGATGACTTCCCACATGCACAATGACGCTGCACCGCTGTTGCGCAATCCCGGGTCGGCACCCGCCATCAGTCCATATGCGCTGTTCTCGTCCCAGACGATGTAGTTGCCGGCGTGGTGCCTGCCTTCCCCATCAACGGCAATAAAGAACTTGCGGCAGCCGCGCTCGGCGCAGGCGGCATCGAGGCGGCGCACATAGTCATCCGAATACGGCACCGCCATGTTCTGGCGCAGGAAGGTCATTCGGTTCAATGCCAGGAAGTCATCGAGCGGCAGGTCATCGCGCACCTGCAGGTTGAAGCGCTGGGTCGCCTTCTTGCATTCGGCCCGTGTGCTGTTGTCGAATCCCGCCCACAGCTTGTCCTTGTCGCCCAGCTTATCGAGAACATAGGTGTAGCGGGTGGTCTGCTGGAAACCGTTCCAGGAAAACGGCAGCCAATTGGTGCGGCCGTAATGCCAGTTCTGATTGAAATGATCGAAGGGCGGGAGCTGATCGATCAGCGCCTGCATCCAATCCTTTTCCTGCGCAAGGCGTGTCGGTTGCTTGCCGTTCACGGTCGCGAACCACGGTCCCAGTTTCTGGGTCAGTGGCGGCTGACCGAGCACCCTCAGTCCGTAGCGTCGCATCAGAACATAAGGCATGGCTGCCATGACCTGTCCGGCCTTCATCACGATGGCGACATCCCAGCCGTCCGGTCCGGCGGTTGCATCCAGCCACCAGTCGCGCGAGAAGATGGGCAGCGTCGGTTCGTTGCGGGAAAACATTCGGTACGACTCTTTGCGTCTCATGACTTCGGTCTTTCCTGTTCATCGCTGGCGCAGAGCCGATAAGGTCTGTAAGGCTGCAGGTCGCATACCAGGTAATGCCGCTGCTCTCCCATCGATGGATCGAAATAGGTATCGACCGGCACGAATCCCAGTTTCAGGTTGCCGTTGAGCGATGCAGTATTGGCGAGGCTGATTCGGGACGACACGCCGCGCAGGCCGGCGAATGCGAACTGGCGCAACGCATGGCGACGGACGACGGTGCCGAGGCCGGCACCGCGCAGCGATGCGTCCAGCCCGATATAACCTTCATGGACCGTGCCTTCTCTGCGGTCGCGGGCATTGAAGTAATACAGCGACATGCCGATCAATTCGCCGGTTGCCGCATCCCGTACGCCAATTCCCAGCCGCGGGGCATGGAGCCACAGCGCCGCCTTTTTTCTCAGGTCGAGCGGGCTGCCGCCGTTGATGGATGCGTACAGCCGCTCCACATGCTTGATGTCGGAGCGGGAAAGCGGCCCGACGCTCGTGCCGCCATAGAGAAATGTCGGAAACGGCCGAAGCCGCCTGCCGCACCATAAATTTCTCAGCACGAATGCGGACATCAAGGCAGCTCGCGCAAGATATTTTTCCAGCCGCCCGCTGCGCTGGCCGGAAACCAACGCAAGTCCGCCATGCTCGCGATGCGGTACATGTCTTGTGGTACGTCCCATTATCCGGCCTCCTTCAGAAGGTAGCGGTAGCGCACTGCGATCAGCAGCGACGCAGTTGTCAATGCGGCTACCCAAAGCATGCGGCCCGGCGTATCCATGCCGCCTCCGTCCCATGCCGCCGTCAAAATCAATGGTGAAACCAGCAGCACCGCCCATGCAAGGGCACTGGCGGTGGGCCGCCAGATGGCCTGCCATCCGTTGCCCGAGGCGCGGATGATCCATGTCAGGTTTACCAGCGAACACAGAATATTGCCCAGTGCGAACAGCGCCACGGCGACGGCAGCGTCGCCGATCCATGCGCCGGCATAAATCGACGCCACCCGTATCGCCAGCGCGGCCCCCTGGTAGACCATTCCGGCTACCTGCCGGTCCAGCACCTCGAACAGCGCCGATAAGGGCGAGGTGACCAGCACCAGGTAGAGCCACGGCGCCAACCATTGCGCAAAGGCTCCCGCCTGCCGCCATTCCGCGCCGAATACGCCGCTGAAGATGTGGGGGCCGGCGACGATCAGCATCAATGTCGGCGGCATGCCGATATGCGCCAGGCGGCCATGCACGGTGGCCACCAGTTCCGGTAGCGCGCCCTCCCGGTGCGCATGGGCTGCACCGGCGAAGAATACGCTGGCAGTGGCCTTGCCGAGCACTTGCAGCGGCAATGCCAGCACCCGGTTCGCAAGCGCCAGCATGCCCGCAACGGCCGGATTGAACAGGGCAGCAAAGAGCATCGACGGCAGGTGTGCTCCGGCGGTGTTGAAAAGCGCGCTCCAGGTAGAAACCAGCGGCGACTTCTTGTACTTGCGTGCAGCGGCGACGACGTCGTCCAGACGAACCGCACGCAGCAGAACCGACTGCGCGCGCAGCATGCGCATCCCGAGCGAAAAGGTACCGGCTGCATGACCGGCCACCTGACCGACCAGCAGCGCCGCCGGCCCCAGCGGCGCGCCGCCGAGCTGGATGGCAGCCATGAGAATTGATTGACTAACCCGCGTGCGAGCCAGCGGCGTGAATGCCTGGGCGCGCACCGCCCAGAAATTCAGAATGCTGTACGCGCCGGCGAAGAACGCACCCACCGGCACCAGGTAAAGGTAGCCGGCCAGCGCCGGCAGATTCATGAGATGTGCTATCTGCTCGCGGTACAGCAGCACCGGCACCGCACCGATCGCCACGAACACCAGCAGCGTGATCAAACTCAGCACTGTCAGCGCCGCGGCTTCGCGATCGTCCTCGGGAATCGGGATCAGCACTTCGTAACGCAGACAGGCCACGACCGAGGTCAGCGACAGCAGCGCAACGAACACGGCCAGCATGCCGATATCCTGCGGATCGTACAGGCGTGTAAGGAAGGGTGCCGCCAACACCATGATGAGCTGGCCGCCGATGGCGCCGCCGGCCAGCACTGACACGCTGCGGGCAAATCGGTTGGCGGGCAAAGCCCGCCGGACTGCGGCCACGATGCGGCTCATGAACAACGCTTCGCCGACAAACCGACGCTCATGCCGCATACCGGTGCCTGCTCTGCCGCAAGCCATATCCATAGGCATAGCGGTATCGCGCCGATCTGGATTTGACGTCGTTGAATACCGTACCGGTGACGTTGCGGCCCGCCTGGGTGAGGCACTTCACCGCATCCTCGATCTCCTCGACGGTGCTGACGTCGCTGCGCACGATATTGAAGATTGCCCCTGCATGGCGGCCGACATTCAACGCATCCGAATAGCCCAGTACCGGCGGCGTATCGATCAGCACGAAATCGTAATGCGCGGACAGGTGCTGCAGCAGATTGCCGAAGCGCGGATGCTCCAGCAGGTCGGCCGGCTTGGAGGGTAGGCGGCCGGTAGCGATGAAGTCGAGGTTTTCCGTCACCTCCCGATTGATGGCATCGCCCGGCGACAACACGCCTGCAATGAGTTCCGCCAGCCCGTTTTCGCGCCGCAGACCGAAGTAGCGGTGCAGGTAGCCAGTGCGCATGTCGGCATCCACCAGCAGCACGCGCTTGCCGATCGACGCCAGCACCGCCGCGAGGTTGGCGGAGACGAAGGATTTGCCCACGCCCGGCGTGGGTCCGGTAAGCATGATGATGTTGTTGCGGGACGCCGGCATGATGAATTGCAGCAAACTTCGGAAACTGCGCAGGCTTTCGATCGTGATGTCGAACGGCGAATCCTGCGGCAGGATCAGCGTGGCGCCCTTGTTATTGCGCATGCGGGAGAAAAGCCGTTTTTGGCTCGTGCTGTGCGGAATGGCCGCACTGACGGTCAGGCCCAGTTTCTTCTCGATCTCCTCCGGTTCGCTCACCTTGCGGTAGTACGCTTTCTTCACCGCTGCCGCTGCGACGCCCAGCGCCAGGCCGATCAGTCCGGATAGCAGGATCAGCAGCATGCGCCGCGGTTTCACCGGCCGCACCGGCGTGACTGGTGAATCGAGCAGCCGCACATTGGCCACCTTGCTTTCCGTGACCAGGCGCAACTGCTGGGATGAACTTAGCAGCGCGGTATAGACCTCGGTGTTGACCTTGACATCGCGCGCCAGCCGCACGACCTCCTGCTCGACCACGGGCAGGCGGCGGATTTTCGCATCGATGGCGGACATGTCCCGGCCGAGCTGGCGCAGTTGCTGATCGACTGCCTCGACAGTCGGATGATCGGGGGTAAAGCGTCCAAGCAGTTCCGACCTCTTCTGCCGCAACTCGAGCGCCCTCGTCTGCGCGAGCGACGACTGCTGCAGCAGCACCCTCGCTTCCTCGCCGAGATCGACCGTGCCGTAACGGTTACGCGCTTCGTTATACAGGGCTTCCGATTGTTCCAGCTCGCGCTTCAACTCGGGCAACTGCTTGTTCAGGAAGACGAGTGATTTCTCGGCTTCCTCCGCCTTCCGGTCCTCGTTCTGGCGGATGTACTGGTCACCGACCTCCTGCAATACAGCCTGCGTCAGCTTGGGATTTGTCCCTTCGAGCGTCACACCGATGACCCCGGATTGCTTGCCCCTCTCCAGTATCTTCAGCGCTTCCTGAAGTCCCGCAATCGTCTCCGCACGGTTGGCACGGCTGAGCAGAAATTCGACACCGCGTTTTGCATGCAGGCTCTCCAGCAACAGCGTGATCTCGCCGCCACGCACTGAGATGACTAGCGCTTCACCGACTTTGCCATAGGTATCAATACCTTCGTCCCTCTGCTGCAGGCGGAACTCACCATCATCGCCGGTCGTTACGAGGAATTCCGTGCTTTCCAGCGATGGCGGCACATTGAATGTTCTTACCTCTGCCCTTTCGTTTCCCCAGGCATAGCCACCAGATCCGAACAGGCCCGGCTCGGAGAGCTGCTTGTTATAACGTGCGACAACACCGCCCAGCAGCGGAAAATGCCGTGGCACCATGTCGGTCTGCAAATCATACTTGTCGACGGCACCTGCAACGACGCGACGTGACCGCAGGATCTCCATCTCAGCCGCCGTGTCCGTCTTGAGATTAAAGGCCGCGGCCAGGTCACCGAGGATGTTCTTCGACGTGCCGGCGCTGTCCTCCACGTGAATCAGGAGGTTCGAACGGTACACCGGCGCAGTGATGAAGGCGTATGTGGCTCCAATCATCGCCACCAGAAGCGCGACGCCCAGGATCAGCCATCGATGTGCAAGCAAAAATACGGGAAGCTGGCGCACGTCCAGCGAATCGCCCTGGTCGGGATGATGCCGGACAATCGGCTCCACTATGGGAATGGGCAGGGTATGGATAGGCTGGATCGGATAATTCATTGGATGTCCAGGTAAGCAGAAAACGAATGAAATGAGGTACGCGAAATCCGGTTTCGGATCGTGCACCGCAATCCTTTGCGCCCCTGGCCAAGCAGCCGCGCCGCCTTCAGGGTTCGTACTACTGTATCGAGAAGCACATCAAACGATAAGTATCAAAATTCGATGGATATGCTTGGCGTGTCGTTGGTTGGATTGGGTTTTTCGATGCGTCGGGTGGCAAGCGATTTCACCCTTAGGCGTGCTGCATCCGACGGCAGAATAATCAGTGGCAAACAGCGACCCACGAAGTCGTTAACCGCTCGTCAAACCCGACCAGATGAATTCAAAAAGGTTGTGGCAGATGAATTCCGCTTTGACGCTGCCAGCCAAGAGAGCGTCAAAGCAGATAAGGAAGGAAATTTGCCTGAGCCGAAAGCGAGTTTGTTTCGCTTCCCGCTTTGGCCCGCTCTTTCTGGGGAGAAGGCGTGCGCACTCGCAAGCGCGCACCATGACGCGGGCGGACAGCACGCCGCCCGAATTCCCCGCAAAATCCTGTGCGGCAATGACGAAGGTGGTGTATCACAGGAGACGCTGCCTAGCTCGAAATTACCCTTGCTGCGGGATCGCTCCGTTCAGCATCGCTCCTGTTGGCCCCGCTCGCCGCTTCCGGTTAATTACTTTCCGGCGCCAGCTCAACCCGCATCTCCCCAACCTGCACCGCTCTCCCCCGGGGGAAATTCGGCCCGTTCACCCGAACGAACGACACCGTGATCCCGCGCATATCGCCGCCCGCAACATCCTGCAAAACCTGCGTCGCCGAAAACTCCAGGTGCCCTGAGCCGGGATGATGTTCATGTGCAACGATTTCGAACGGCCCGAAACTGCCGATCAAATGCCGCTCCTGTTCACCCTCGCTATCCACCGGCAGGTTGAGGTAGACATCGTAGTAGAAGCCGCCACGCGCACCGAGCCCGGTCAGGCGCACATCCTCCAGCACGACCTTCACCGAGTTGTAAGGTGCAGGCGCCGGGCGATTCCGCCCCGGTGCCAGCGAGCGTCCGAGTACCGCTTCAAGGGCACCGGCTTCAGCCTGCCTGACCTCGACCTGCGCACTGATTGATGTTTCGTCGAGCGCGATGTCCCGCAAGCCGCCGATCGACCGCCGGTTTCCGCCGATGGCGCGCGGCGGCGATTCGGCGAACCTGCCGGCAGCCGGACGCCGTGGCGCGCCGCGTCCGAACGGATTCTGCAACTGCACGCGCTTCAGGCTTCCCGCACTGGATTGCGGCGGCAGTGCGGTGGGGAAGCGCTCGTTCTGGTAGCGGTAATGCAGATGGGTCGTCGTGTCGTAGACGCGGTTGCGCGGCATAGTCAGCGGGCCATAGGTGAAGCTGCCGGTCCAGTAGGGGTCGCTTGGGGGCGGCATGGTCCTGCCGTCTCCCGCAGCCACCCATGCGACCCAGAACCGGTCGATCTGGCTGTGGTGCAACCAGAAGATCGGGTCGAGCGGCGAGGATTTTGTCGCCATTGCGCCGCCGACGACGTTATGGAACAGGCCGTGCGGCCGGGGCTCTACCTGCGTCTCGAATGCATCGGTCAGGCCACGCTGAAAGTACCGGTAGCGCCGGTTGAACGGCACCATCGACAGGGCGGAATAGACATTCGTATTTACCCTGTCTGCAACGTAGAGCGGATTCCCGCTCGACGGATCGGTGAATTCGGCTGGCATATTCGGATTCAGGTAATAGTCCCAGTACGGCACCGTCAGGGTGCTGTCGCCGGAGATGGTACGCAGTGTTTCCTGAAAGTAGTGCAGGTAGCCGCGGTGCCACGCGAGGAAGTACGCGATCCCGTGCGGGCAATTGCGCACGTGAATGTTTACCCAGTAACTCCAACTGTTGCGGTCGGCACTGTTGGTGTTGGCCCGCATCGCCCGGATCGCATTAATGAAGGATGCGTAGCCGGGCGTAAGCTTGAAATCATTCCATTCCAGGCGCGTGTGGATCGTCGTCTGCCCGAAAGCGGCGCGACCGGGTAACGATGCCGCCGCCAGCGTGGACAGTGACCCTGCGACAAATTTCCTCCTGCTGATGTTGCTGAACTCCATGACGTGTCTCCTCGGTTTTAATGCGTTGTATCTGGGCAGCCGGAAGCGCCGTGCCGGCTTCCACTTACCGTCTACCATTTACTCTAGAGATTCGTCGCGCCAGGAAAAAGTATGAATTTTCGATGACTGGCGGGTAGGTATCGAGTTTTTCGATGGATTGGCTAAACCGGCCTCAAGATACCTGCTCGATCCGTTGCCTGACGCATTCCGGCAACCGACTCATTGACGCATTGAGATTGTTGATCAGGTGGCTCTGGCTTGTCGTGCCGATGATGGCGCAACTGACATGATGGTTGCTGAGCACGAATTGCAGCGCGAGGTCGTGGCAATTCATGCCGTCAAAGCGTGACAGGAACCGGTACTTGCGTCCTTCAAAGAATTTGCTGCGGTGGTTCTTGATCGCGCGCAGCAGGTACCAAACGTCGGACACCTTGCTCACCTTGAAGATTTCATCAGAGTACAGGGTTTGCGCGAGCGGCGATTTCACCATGACGCCCAGGCCAGAACGCGCACAGCGTTCGATCAGGTCCTGCTGTGCATGACGGCGGATGACGTTGTACTCGATCATGACGCAATCGAAAATTTCCGCTGCGAGCGCTTTTTCGGCACCGGCGATATCGGTCGACACGCCGAGAAGGCCGACATCGCCGCACCGCTTCGCGTCGCAGAGAAATTGCATCGTTTCATCCTCGAGCCGCTTCGGCATGCCGTGCAACTGCAGCAGATCCACATGGGTGGTTTGCAATCTCCGCAAACTCTCATCCAGACTTCTGCGCAACGCCGGATAACTGTAATCCTTGACGTGCCGTCTGCCAATAAGATGGGTGCCACATTTGGTGCCGACAAAAATGTTTGGGCGTCGCGCCGCAAGAATTTTTCCTAGCCTGCCTTCAGCATTGCCTCCGCTGTAATTTGGACCGGTATCGAAAAAATTGACGCCGCTGTCAATGGCGATATCGACAAGATCGCGAGCGAGCCTTTCGCTGAACATTTCCATCCCCCAGAAACCTCCGGCCCCGAATCCGAGTTCCGATATCCGGGCATTGCGACTGCCAAGTTGCCGTCTTGCTACGACGATCGGATTCATTACATCTCCTTCGGTCTTAAAGCGACTTCGATGAGTTCAAGCTGCTGCTTCGGCATGACATGACAAACGCGCAATACGTAACCAGATGAAACACTGCGATAACCAATAATTCCTTCAGGAACTTTTGCTCTGTGGAAAAGTCTGTTGCTGTACGTTCATATCCGCAATGAACGAAGCCGGTCGACAAACTGGTGCAGATCCGGCAACGCCCACTGCTCCTCAAGGTTCTCCGGCGCAATTTCCGCATTGTCTTCACCGGATGTTTTCGGCGTCGATTTTTCAATCACCGTTCCAGGAGTATCTGTTTTGAAACGTACCGCTTACCCTTCCCTACTTTTGCTGACCCTCACGCTCGCAGCCTGCGGCGGGTCCGGCGACGACGCCACCTTCAGCACCGAAACCCCGCAGGCAGCCGCATCGGTTGCGGGCGATTCCGATGCCGCACCAGCAGTGATCCTTGATCTTGCCGCCGAATCCACGTCGGAAGCCGGCTTTGAAGCAGAACCCGAAGCTGCGCCGGAGTCTGCTGCAGCAGATGCACCTGCGCCGGATTCCATGGTCGCATCTGCAGACACTGGAACGACCGCAGGTACGGACGCCGCCGCAGTGCCCGCAGCCGACCCGGCATCTGCCGATGCCCCTGCAGAAACCACGCGCATGCTGGCGACAACGACTGTCGTCACCCCCTTGAAGCATCTGTATGTCGCCACTACCGGTTCCGACAGCAATCCTGGAACGCAGGCAGCACCTTTCAAAACCATTCTCCGCGCATCCAAAGTCGCCACGGCGAACACGACCGTCCACGTCGCGCCCGGCACCTATGCGGGTGGATTCACCACCACTTCCAAGGGCAGCGCTTCCGGCCGCATCCGCTATGTGTCCGATGTGAAATGGGGCGCGAAGATCGTCCCTGCCGCCGGCACCACCTCGCGCGTTGCGTGGTCCGAGCGCGGCAGCTATGTAGATATCGACGGCTTCGATGTCGACGGTCGCAGCGGCCAGGTATGGCGCAACGGTCTGGTCACCTTCGGTTCCTACAACGTCATCAAGAACAACCACGTGCATCACATCGCCGACAAGGTCCCGTGCGACAACATGGGCGGCTCCGCAATCAACACCACGCATTACAACTACGGCGTCAAGGATGACGTGATCGGTAACGTGGTACATCACATCGGCTTCACCGGCTGCAAATTCATCCAGGGCATCTACATCGGCACCTCGGGCAGCGTAAAAAACAACCTGGTCTACCAAATCGGCAAGAACGCGATCCAGTCCTGGCACGATGCGACCAACATCATCATCGCCAACAACACCATCTTCAAATCCGACTACGGCATCGTCGTCGGCGGCGGCGACTTCTATCACAACACCATCCACGACAATACCCACGTCTCCAACAACATCGTCTTCGACAATGTGCGCGGTATCGAGGAAGTCGGCATCGTGGGTAACAACAACACCTATACCAACAACCTGTTGTTCCGCAACAGCTACCGCAACATTGGCCTCAAGAGCGGCAAGACCCATACCGGCACCATCGTGGCTGATCCGCAACTGGTCAATTACCAACCGACGGGCGGCGGCGACTATCGTCTCAGGAGCACATCGCCGGCGGTAAACAAGGGCCGTTCGACTTATGCACCGCCTAACGACATCATCGGCACGCCGCGCCCGCAGTTCGGCGCGTTCGACATCGGCGCTTACGAGCACAGATAATTCCGATGTCATGTGGAGCGCCGGCATGACCTGACTAAGGCCACGTGTCGTCGCTCTTCTGCCGTAACTCGGTGCTCCGCGATGCCATTGCATTCGGCATTGCAAGATTTCGCAACACCTCCGCAAGGCAACTGGCGGCTGGTGTTGCGGACGACGGATGCCCGTGAATGAGAAATAGCGTCGCCTTATGCACGCATTTGTCCCGCAGTGGCAAGGGCAGGAGAGTTCCCGCTTCCAGCCAATTCCGTATGCGGTGCTTCGGCAGCCATGCATAGCCGAGACAGCCCGCCACCGCCTCCACCACCGTGTCGAAACTGCTCAGGTCCCAGCGCTTCGCCAGCCCGGATTCATTGGCGGAACCGCTTTCCATTTCGTTTGAATAACCCGCACCAACCCGTACGTGACGTTCCAGGTCGGCCGCAGCCACATCGCGGCCCAGCTTCATCAGCGCATGATCGGGATGGGCCACCGCGATGTATTCCACCTCCACCAGCGGCTCACCCAGAAAACCAAGCGGCACTCTGGTCGCGATAGCAAGGTCCACCGACATATTGCGCAATGCCTCCTCTGCGCGCGGCATCGCTGTTTCGGCAAGGCGTACCGACGCTCCTTCGGCGATGGCGGAAAACATCTTCAGTGCCTGCATCAGCACCTGCGCCGGAAAATTCTGATCCACGGCCAGCCGAATTTCGGCGCCGCCTCCTGCTCCCAGATGTTTGGCGAACAATTCGAGTTCGATCGCTTCCTTGAGCACATGCCGTGATCGGTCGAGCAGCGCCCGGCCCGCCTTGGTGAGATGGGCTTTCCTACCTTCAATCTTTAAAAGCTGGATGCCGAGATTTTCCTGCAGCTTGGCTATGGTGTAACTGACAGCGGACTGGCTGAGATGGAGATAGTCGGCGGCTTCGGCGAATCCACCGCAGTCAATCACTGCATGCAGAATGCGCCATTGCTTCAGGCTGACATACAGGTTGCGGACGTCGTGCGGCCTGGATTTGAATCTGCTGCGGGCCATGGTTACGGCAGACTGCGGTCTCTGGCCTACGAAAGGATTTTGTGCTTGCGTCATTTCAATGCCTTTTGAAAATCGCTTTCCGGTTGCAGCCGGCAATGCACGGCATGCAATTATTCAGTTCATATTGGTACGGAGAAAAACTGTTCGACGTCCTGCCATCCATCCTCCTTCGCATCGGTTTCAACTGGGAATGCTTTTTGGCCGTCACGCCATGACATCGTCGGCGCACATCGGCAGGCGACTTAATGCAAAACCTAAGCCCGAACGATAAGCCATTGATAACCAAAGAAATTGTGAAAAGTTGCTGACACTTCGGTCGAAGCGTGTATCAGCGCAGGCACACTATCGTCCGCCGCAAAGGATAAGAACCCTGCACGTATCGACTAATTCGTATGCTGCGGATTGCGCTTAGTGAAATTCGAATGCTGTTGTCATGACGCGTAAGGAAAATGGATCACGCCAGTTCCCGAAAAAATAAAGCTTTCAAAGATGCAATGTCGCGAAGCAGATAAAACAGGCACAGAACAGGACAACCTGATGGCCTGTGGCGATGAGGATCTGTATTGGCAAGCGTAGTCAGGCCATGCGTGCGTCGGGTGGCGCTCTAAAACAGCGGCAGTTGCCTATGACAGGCAGTAGGCTGCCTGAAAGTGTAAAGTCTTGAAATGACGGCCTGAGTCGTTTCGGTTCACCAGCCCGCTGGGGAAATGAGCAAGCGCCACGTGGGTAGAGAATACGTGGCGCTGTGCAAGACCTGCGAGCGGATTAACCGCCGATGTAGAGATTTTCAATGCGGGGTGAATTTGCTGCGCGAACGGAGTCGTTGCCGGTGCTCACGGCTTCCTGCTGTGCATTGTTGATGTACTCGTTCTTGCGCAGATCGCCGTTTTGATAGGCCTGTGTGAGTTCGGCCTGGACTTCAGCGCGAGTCTTGGCCGACTGGACGGTCTGGTAATGGATCGCATCATCGCTCCCGATTGCAAATGCGGAACCGGTAAATCCAAATGCAGCAGTCAATGCGACAGCGGTAATCAATGTTTTCGCGTTCATTATTTTTCCTTGAAAGATGAGAGATGTGGAACCGTGGTAGCGGCTCTTCGGTAAGCATGGTGTGCTTATCGATGAAGGGCAGTGTAGCCATTGCCCGCCTTGCAAAAAAGACCAATAATCGGAAAACACTATTCCATTTTTTTAAACAATCGAATTTCATACATGGACAGACTTCAATCGATGCGGGTATTTGCAAAGGTCGTCGAACAGGGAAGTTTCGTGCGCGCCGGCCAATTGCTGAACATGTCGAATGCAGTCGTCACGCGGCATGTAGCCGATCTGGAAAACCATCTCGGCACACGACTGCTGAACCGCACGACCCGGCGCCTGTCGCTTACCGAAACAGGCCATGCCTATCTCGAGCGAGTGGTACAGATCCTGCATGAAGTGGAAGATGCGGAAGCGGTCGCTTCCGCGCAAGCGAAGAAGCCGGCCGGCACGCTTCGCATTTATTCTCACGTTGGCTTCGGCCAGCTGCAGCTTGCGCAATTGCTGCCGCAGTATGCCGAGGCCTATCCTGATGTCGTGCTGGATGTCACCCTCGGCGATCATTCGGTCGACCTCGTGGAAAGCGGGCTGGACATCGGCATCTTTATCGATTTCCAGAAGTTCGATGCCAGCATGATCGCGCGCCAGATCGCCGTCTGCGAAGTGCTGCTGTGCGCATCGCCGGCCTATGTGAAAAGGCATGGCGAACCGTCGGTCCCTGAGGATGTCTCCAACCATGTCTGCCTGAATTTTTCCTACGATCAGTTGCGCCATTACTGGCCGATCGCCTCGAAAGAGGACGGTGTGACGAATATCCCGGTACGCAGCAGGATGTTTTCCAACAGCGGCGATGTGCTTCGTTACAGCACATTGGCTGGCATGGGCATCATGATCCGCCCTTCGTTCGCGCTTGGCGACGATCTGGCCACCGGCCGCATGGTGCGCCTGCTTCCCGATCACCATCTCGGCCAGCTGTCCGTGGTGATGGTTTATCCCAGCCGCCGCCTTCTGTCGGCCAAGGTACGAAGCTTCGTGGATTTCATGACCGATCGCTTCCCGGAACCGGACAGCGACCCATGGCTGGCATGCAAGGACGGCAGGCCGGCCTGATTCACTGCTTCATTCGCGTTGTGTGTTTCGCACGGAGTAATTCGATACAAGTGCCGCGCAGGCAATGCGGCGAACGTGTTAATGTTGAACGACTCCAACCTGCCTTGACACCATGTGCCAGTTACTAGGGATGAATTGCAATGTCCCGACAGACATTGTTTTCAGTTTCACCGGCTTCGCCACCCGCGGCGGCCGCACCGATACGCATAACGACGGCTGGGGCATCGCCTTTTTCGAAGGGAACGGTGTGCGCCACTTCGTCGACTACCAGTCCGCCGTCGAATCGCCGATCGCCGATCTGATTAAGCGCTGCCCGATCAAGTCGAAGAACGTCATTGCCCACATCCGCAAGGCGACCCAGGGCCGGATCGCACTGGAGAACTGCCATCCTTTCGTGCGCGAACTCTGGGGACGCTATTGGGTATTCGCGCATAACGGCGACCTCAAGGAATTCTCACCGACCCTGAACGGCGCATTCCGGCAGGTCGGCGGCACCGATAGCGAACTGGCGTTTTGCTACCTGCTGCAGGAACTGCGACGCCGTTTCGGCGACTCGCCACCCGAGATCGATGCCATTGCCGGTGCATTGCGCGAATTGACCAGCGAAATCGCTCGGCATGGCCCGTTCAACATGATGCTGTCCGATGGGCGCGCGCTGTTCACGCATTGCTCGACCAATTTGTACTACATCGTGCGGCAGTATCCATTCGCGACCGCCAAGCTGTCTGACGAGGACATGCTGGTCGACTTTTCAGAGGTGACGACGCCTGACGACAGGGTGGCCATCATCGTCACCCAGCCGCTGACCACCAACGAAACCTGGACACAATTCGCCAGCGGCGAATTGAAAGTGTTTATCGACGGCGCACCGACGGAACTCTGACGGCAAGGATTGCGCAGGAGACAACCGGTTCGGCTGCACTGCAACATCGAAAGTTGAGCATGCCGGCGAGAAATAATTTAAAGTGCAGTCGTCGGTCGCAAACGACGCTACGGCCCGGCAGAAAGTGCCAACAGGCCGTATGCGTTGCGGTTCAAGATATGACAGCGCCGCAGGGTTATCCGCCCTACTGGCACGTTATGTCGAGACTGTGACCCATACGACCTGTTCGCATTTTTCGCCTCAGCCGTGCGTTATCACGGCCGCCAGACAAGTGACCGATCTTGCATAACCGACAAAAATGCCACCGCATGGGTGGCATTTTTTATTGCAGCGACTGTCCGACTTCCTCCGGTTTCACGAAAGGTTCGGCGCCAGCCAGCGCTCCAGCTCCTCCTTGGCCACCCCGCGCCGCGCCGCCATGTCGTTCAACTGGTCCTCGCCGATCTTGCCGACGACGAAGTATTTCGATTCCGGGTGCGCAAAGTAGAAGCCGGATACGGCCGCACCGGGAAACATCGCAAACGACTCTGTGAGCCGCATGCCGATTTCCTCGCACTGCATCAGCCGGAACATGTCCATCTTCACTGTATGTTCCGGGCATGCCGGATAACCGGGTGCCGGTCGGATGCCGCGATAGGCCTCCCCAATAAGTTCTTCGTTCGACAAGGCTTCGTCCGATGCATAGCCCCACAGGTCCTTGCGTACCCGTTCATGCAGGAATTCGGCGAACGCTTCGGCCAGGCGGTCGGCCAGCGATTTCAGCATGATGCTGCTGTAATCGTCATGTGCATCTTCAAACCGCTTCTCATGCTTTTCGATGCCCAGTCCTGCCGTTACCGCGAACATGCCGATATAGTCGGCAATGCCGGACGATTTCGGCGCGATGAAATCGGCGAGGCACTGGTTGGGCCGCGCGACACCGTCGATCACCGGCTTGACACCCTGCTGGCGCAATCCGTAATAGGTGAAGGCGACTTCGGTACGCGTATCGTCGGTATACACCTCGATGTCGTCGTCATTCACACTGTTTGCCGGCATCAACGCGATGACGCCATTGGCGGTCAGCCAGCGGCCGTCGATCAGCTTCTTCAGCATGGCCTGGCCTTCTTCATACACCTTGCGCGCGGCATCGCCGACCACCTCGTCCTGCAGGATCGCAGGGTAAGGTCCTGCAAGATCCCAGGTCTGGAAGAACGGCCCCCAGTCGATGTACTGCGCGATGGTCGCCAAGTCGACATTTCTGAATTCGCGGCGACCGATGAACTTCGGCTTGACCGGCGCGGCGCGGCCGCTGAACGCCAAGTGCGCCTTGTTTGCCCGGGCGTCCTTCAGCGACAGCAACGGCGTCGCCTTGCGGTTCGCATGCTGGTCACGGATGCGCTCGTAATCTACCGCGATGTCCTCGAGGTACTTCGCGCGCTGCTCTTCCGTCAGCAGCGACTGCGCAACCGATACCGAGCGCGACGCATCCGGTACATACACCACCGGGCCTTCATAGTTAGGCGCGATCTTCACTGCCGTATGGGCGCGACTGGTTGTTGCACCGCCGATCAGCAAAGGAATTTTCAGCATGCGGAAATGCGGATCGCGCTGCATCTCCTTCGCCACGTAAGCCATTTCCTCCAGCGACGGCGTGATCAATCCCGACAAGCCGATGATGTCGGCATTTTCCGCCTTCGCCTTCGCGAGGATTTCGGAACACGGCACCATCACGCCCATATTCACCACTTCGAAGTTGTTACACTGCAGGACCACCGACACGATGTTCTTGCCGATGTCGTGCACGTCGCCTTTAACGGTGGCGATGACGATCTTGCCCTTGGGCTTGCTGGCGACACCTGTACGCTGTTCTTCCTTGCGTTTCTCTTCTTCAATGTAGGGAATGAGGTGCGCCACCGCCTGCTTCATTACGCGCGCCGATTTCACCACCTGCGGCAGGAACATTTTTCCCTGTCCGAACAGGTCGCCGACGATATTCATGCCATCCATCAGCGGGCCTTCGATCACATTGATCGGACGGCCGCCGCTGTTGAGCAACTGCAGGCGTGCCTCTTCGGTATCCTCGACGATCCATTGCGTGATGCCGTGCACCAGCGCATGCGCGAGACGCTTCTCCACCGGCGCATTGCGCCACTCGAGATTTTGCTCTTCCTTCTTGCCACCGGCCTTCAGCGTGCCGGCGAACTCGATCATGCGCTCGGTTGCACTCATTTCACCATCTATGCGGCGGTTCAGCACCACATCCTCCACCCGCTCGCGCAGTTCCGGATCGAGATCGTCATACACGCCCACCATGCCGGCATTGACGATGCCCATTGTCATGCCGGCCTGGATCGCGTGATACAAAAATACGGTATGGATCGCTTCACGCGCAGGATCGTTGCCGCGGAAGCTGAAGCTGACGTTCGACACGCCGCCGGAGATCTTTGCGTGCGGCAGGTTGTCACGTATCCAGCGCGTCGCGTTGATGAAATCGACGGCGTAATTATTGTGCTCCTCGATACCTGTGGCGATGGCGAAGATATTCGGATCGAAGATGATGTCTTCGGGTGGAAAAGCCACCTTTTCCGTCAGCAGCCTGTAGGCGCGTTCGCAGATTTCAATCTTGCGCTCGAAGGTGTCAGCCTGTCCTTTTTCATCGAATGCCATCACGATGACGGCCGCACCGTAGCGGCGGCACAGCGTCGCCTGCCGGAGGAATTCCTCTTCACCTTCCTTCATCGAGATCGAATTGACGACTGCCTTGCCCTGCACGCATTTCAGTCCGGCTTCAATGACCGACCACTTCGACGAGTCGATCATGATCGGCACGCGCGCGATGTCCGGTTCGGAAGCGATGAGGTTCAGGAAGCGCGTCATCGCGGCGACCGAGTCGAGCATCGCCTCATCCATGTTGATGTCGATGATCTGCGCCCCATTCTCGACCTGCTGCCGGGCGACCGACAGTGCTTCGTCGTACTGTTCGTTCAGGATCATGCGCGCGAAGGCTTTCGAGCCGGTGACATTAGTGCGCTCGCCGACGTTGACGAACAGCGACTGCTCGTCAACGACGAATGGCTCCAGTCCCGACAGCTTCATCGCATGACCGGTTTCAGGAACCTTGCGCGGCGCAATGGTCTTCACCACTTCGGCGATCGCCCTGATGTGATCCGGCGTGGTGCCGCAGCAGCCGCCGGCGATATTGACGAAGCCGCTTTCAGCAAAATCCTTGAGCAGTGACGAGGTGACATCGGGTGTCTCGTCAAATCCGGTATCGGACATCGGATTGGGCAGGCCGGCATTCGGATAAATACAGACGAAGGTGTCGGCAATCTTGGACAGCTCTTCCGCATACGGGCGCATCAGTGCCGCGCCAAGCGCGCAGTTCAGTCCCACTGTCAATGGCTTGGCGTGACGGACCGAATGCCAGAATGCCGGCACTGTCTGACCGGACAGGATACGGCCGGACGCGTCGGTGACGGTCCCAGAAATCATGATCGGCAAGCGCTTGCCCGAGTCTTCGAAAAACGTGTCGATGGCAAACAGCGCCGCCTTGCAGTTGAGCGTGTCGAAGATGGTTTCCACCAGCAGTACATCCGCACCGCCTTCGACCAGCGCGCGGGTTTGCTCCAGGTAGGCATCGACCAGCTGATCGAAGGTGACATTGCGGGCGGCGGGATCGTTCACATCTGGCGAGATGGACGCGGTCTTCGGCGTCGGCCCTAGGGCGCCGGCGACGAAGCGCGGCTTGTCCGGTGTCGAGTATTTTTCGCAGGCGGCGCGGGCCAGCTTTGCCGCTTGCAGGTTCATCTCGTAGGCAAGATGCGCCATGTGGTAATCGTCCTGCGCGACGCTGGTGGCGCCGAAGGTATTGGTCTCGATCAGGTCGGCACCGGCGGCGAGATATTTTTCATGGATTTCACTGATGACGTGCGGCTGGGTCAATGTCAGCAATTCATTGTTGCCCTTGACGAACAATTCCTTGCCCGGCACATTGAAATCGGCGAAGCGCGTGCCGCGATAGTCCTCTTCGGTCAGCTTGTATTGCTGGATCATGGTGCCCATTGCGCCGTCCAGGATCAGGATGCGCTGGGACAGCAGGTCTCGCAGGAGCGACTCGGTGGTGGAGAGAGGATCGCGCTTCATAGGGCACTCTTTGGTCAGTGTGAAAATTCCGTGCTGCAAACTGGAAAAATAAAAAACCCGGCCAGCAAACAGCAGGACCGGGTTGATCTGTCCGCTTTAGCTGTATTTGGTAATGGGACTGAAACCCCTGGCGCCCGCAAGCTGGTTTGACTTGTTCAATCAAATCGGCGCTCGAAAATTATACGTTAAATCAATGGTTTGCGTAAAGAGGATGTGCAGTGAGGAGGCAAGGGAGTTGAGTGAAGGCGGGCAGCCGGAGAGGCTGCCCGTGGGGCCCGTGAGGTTTCAGGCGACGCTGCGCGAATCCATGTTGCCTGCAGCGGGCGATTGCCTGTCTTCCGTGAGCTTGAGCGTCAGGCATTTCGCCGAGCCGCCGGCTTTCATGAATTCGGTCAATGGCGTCTGCTTTACGTTGAAGCCGCGCGATTGCAACTCGCGCACCAATCCCGTCGAGGCACGGTTCATGAATACCGTTCCGGCGCTATTGACCGCGTTGCAGGCGAAATCGTGGGCATCGGCATGAGCGACCGCGATCCGCCGTTCCGCCGGTACACGCGCGATGATGCGCGCCTGCGACTCGGCGTCGAACGCCGCCGGGTAGTACATCAGGTAGCCGCCCTCCAGCGGGCAGAGGCAGGTGTCGAGATGATAGAAGCGCTCGTCGACCAGCCGCAGCGGCTCGATCTCGATATCCAGGAATTCCTTCAGCAGCGGCACGCACTCCAATGTGGAACGATGCCCATGTCCAAGCCACAGCAGCGGCTGGCCGCGGTCGAGCAGCGCATCGCCGGCGCCCTCGAACACCATCTCCGGCGGCAGTTCCAGCACATCAAACCCGTTATCGCGGAACCACTTGCCGAAATGCGGTTCCTCCGCCTGCCGCTCCGGGTGACGAAAGCGCGACAGCACGCATTTATCGCCGAGGATCAGGCCCGCGTTGGCAGTGAATACCATGTCCGGCACGCCTGCTGCCGGCGTCATGCGTTCTACCGTGGCCACCTGCCCGATGAGTTGCGCAAGCGCCTCCCACTGGCGGATGGCAATGTCGTTGTTGCCGAGAGCGATATTGCCTTCCATCCACGGATTGATGACGTACGCCACTTCGAAATGATTCGGCGGGCACATCAGGAATCGGTCTGTCATTCTTTTCTCCCAAAATGGTTGTTTTAAGCCGGCAGGGATTCCGCTGGCATTCGCCGGTTGTCCGGCACGGTATCGAATACTGTCCTGATCACCTCGAGCGCCGCGTCGAGTTCCTGCTCGGAGATGACCAGCGGCGGTGCGAAGCGCACCACCGTTTCATGCGTTTCCTTCGACAGGATTCCCTGCTCCAGCAGGCGCTCGCAGAACGTACGCGCCGACACATGCGCCGGATCGAGGTCAAGCCCGATCAGCAAACCTTTGCCGCGCACCTCGCGGATGGCGGAATGACGGATGGCACGCAGTCCGTCCAGCAGGCGACCGCCAAGCTTTTCAGCCCGCTCCGCCAGGTTTTCCTGCTTCAGCAATTGCAGCGCTGCCGTGCCGACCGCCGCCGCCAGCGGATTGCCGCCGAACGTGCTGCCATGGTCACCGGGACGGAATACCGCCATCACATCCTCGCGCGCCAGGAAAGCTGATACCGGGAGCAGTCCGCCGCCCAGCGCCTTGCCGAGGACAAGCCCATCCGGTTTGACGTTCTCGTGCTGGCAGGCGAGCAGGCGGCCGGTACGCGCGAGGCCGGTCTGTACTTCGTCGCAGATCAGCAGCACGTTGTGTCGCGTGCAGATTTCGCGGCAGGCGGCGAGATAGCCGGCCGGCGGCACGATGATCCCGCCCTCGCCCTGTATCGGCTCGACCAGGAAAGCGGCTGTGCGCGGCGTGATCGCGGCCTCCAGGGCCGCCGCATCGCCGAACGGCACCGACACGAAGCCCGGCGCAAACGGTCCGAAGCCATCCCGGTATTGCGGCTCGGACGAAAATCCCACGATCGTCGTCGTGCGGCCGGCGAAGTTGCCGTTGCAGACAATGATTTCCGCACGTCCGTCGGCGATGCCCTTCACCTTGTGGCCCCACTTGCGCGCAGCCTTGAGCGCCGTCTCGACCGCCTCCGCGCCGGTATTCATCGGCAGCGCCTTGGGCTGGCCGGTCATTTCGCACAATAGCTGCAGAAAAGGGCCGAGGCGGTCGGTGTGGAAGGCGCGCGACGTCACTGCAAGCTGCCGCGCCTGCGCGACCATCGCTTCCACCAGGATCGGATGGCCGTGCCCGAAACTCACCGCCGAATATGCGGACATCATGTCGAGATAACGCTTCTCATTCACGTCCCACAGCCAAACACCCTGCCCGCGCGTCAACACCACCGGCAAGGGTTTGTAATTGCTTGCGCTATACCGATGCTCCGTTTCTATCCAGGCATTCATGACCATCCCCTTTCATGTTGCGTCATGACTTCATGATAGGGATGAAGGCAAAATTTTTCTTTGCGAAATTACGTGAAAAATCAGGACTCTATGCAAGAATCTTTCATGGAATCCGATTAGTGAGCAAAACATTATGGAAAACCTTGATAGATACGACCGTATCATTCTCCAAACGTTGCAGGAAAATGGCCGGGCATCGAACGTCGAACTGTCCGATAAAGCGAGCCTGTCCGCACCGCAATGTTTCAGGCGGGTCCGCAGATTGGAAGCGGAAGGCATCATTCGTGGCTATGCGGCCATGGTGGATCCCTCCACGATCGGGCTGGGGGTCATGGCTTTCGTTAATATCAGCATCGACCGCGAACAATCGAAGCAGGTGCGCACCCTGGAAAAGGCAATCCGGCAGTTCCCGGAGATCCTGGAGTGCTACACGATTTCCGGGGATTTTGATTATTTGCTGAAAGTGGTATCGACAGACCTGAAATCATTGTCGTCGTTCCTGACCGACCGATTGATGCAGGTACACGGGGTCTCTGGTGTGCGGTCGATGGTGTGCCTGGAAGAGATCAAACCGTCCAGTCCGCTGCCACTCGACCATGCTAAATGAGGACGGCTTAAACAGCGCTTAGCCGAAGCGCCGTCCCTCCAGCGGAAAACCCTTCAGGAATTCCGCTGCAGGCAGGCGCTTGCCGCCCGGCTTTTGCAATTCATTCAACCGTAACGCACCACCCCCGCAGGCGACGATAACGCCGGCTGCCCCGCCCGCGGAGAGCACCTGGCCCGGGACAACGCCGGCTTCGCCTTCCACTGCCTCGGCCCGCCATATCTTGATGGCGGTTCCCTCGCATGATGCAAAAGCGCCGGGAAAAGGATTGAACGCACGAATCTTGCGCGCCAACACGTCTGCGGAAAGCGAAAAATCCAGGGCTGCTTCTTCCTTGCTGATTTTTGCCGCGTAAGTCACGCCCTCTTCCGGCTGGGGTGTAGCAGGCAGATTGCCTTGTGCGAGCTTGCGCAACGCATCCACGATCATGCGGCCACCAAGTCCGGCAAGCTTGTCATGCAAGGTGCCGGTAGTCTCCGCTGCCTCGATCGGCACCGACTCCATCGACAGCATCGGGCCGGTATCGAGCCCCTCCTCCATCTGCATGATGGTCACGCCGGTTTCGGCGTCACCCTCTTCGATTGCCCGGTGAATCGGTGCGGCGCCGCGCCAGCGAGGCAGAAGCGAGGCATGGATATTGATGCAGCCGAGGCGCGGAATATCGAGCACGGAACGCGGGAGAATCAACCCGTAGGCGGCGACTACCATTGCATCGTGCGGCGTGGCGCGCAACAGGTCATGAGCCTCTTGCGCAATGTCCGGATATTTACCGTTCAGGCGCAGCGATACCGGTTGCGCGACCGGAATATCATGAGCGAGTGCGAATTGCTTGACGGGGGACGCCTGCAACTGCATGCCACGGCCGGCAGGACGATCCGGCTGCGTAAGTACAAGAGGAATGTCGAAACCCGCATCATGCAGCGCTGCAAGCGCCACGGCGGCGAATTCGGGGGTGCCTGCAAAGATGATTTTCATGGGAGCGCATTGTACAGCCCGACATCGTGATTGACGGCGAATGCCGGGCGGCGCGAAGACCCGTCAGCGAACCGCGACAGCCCGCTTCTTCTCTTTCTGCAGTTCCCGTTCTTCCTTCAGCAACCTGGTTCTGATGCGGTTGCGCTTCAGCGGAGACAGGTATTCGACAAATACCTTGCCCTTCAGGTGATCCATTTCATGCTGAATACATACCGCCAGCAATCCATCCGCCTCTACCTCAAACGGCTTTCCTTCGAGATCCAGGGCACGCACCTTCACCCGCGCCGGGCGTTCGACGCCGTCGTAAATGCCGGGCACGGACAGACAACCTTCGTCATACACCTGCCGCTCTTCGCTGGCCCACACGATGTCCGGATTAATGAACACCCGCAGGTCGTCATGGGTTTCAGATGTATCGATCACGATCAGCTGCTCATGCACATCGACCTGGGTCGCGGCCAGTCCGACGCCGGGTGCGTCGTACATGGTTTCGGCCATATCGGCCGCCAGCTTCTTCAAGCGCTGGTCGAAAACGGTTACCGGCTTGGCAATTTTGTGCAGGCGCGGATCGGGGTAACGCAGTATAGGTAATAAAGACATACGGCTTTTGTGCAACAAGGCACCAGTGTTGAAACGTGGTTTCTCTTGCTAGTTCAAGGATTTATGGGCAGAATTTGATTCAATTTGGCAAGTTTTTCCCCGGCAACTAGTTGTACGTGGACAACATGCAGTGACGAAGATCAATCATTCCATTCACAGTCACGCCTACCGGACAAACCATGAAAAAGTTTAGCACAGCGGCTCTTCTCCTTGTTTTCGGCTCCACCTTCAGCGCGACAGCTTCGGCCGCCGACACGACCAAGACGCGCTGCGCTTTCCTGCAAAATGCACCGGATCAGCATCAGGTAGTACGCGGCGATACCTTGTGGGGTATATCGGGCCGGTTTTTGCAAAATCCATGGTGCTGGCCGCAAGTCTGGGGCATGAACAAGGACGAGATCCGCAATCCGCACTGGATCTATCCAGGCCAGATCGTCTATTTTGACCGGGTTGCCGGACGCTTGCGATTGGGAAACTCAGTTAATCAAGGCGGCGGACAAGGAAGCGGTGCGCAAGGCGGTATTCCAACCGTGCGCCTGACGTCGCAACTCAGGTCCCAGGGCCTCGGGCAGGAAGCGGTAACATCCATTCCATCCGGCGTCATCGAGCCGTTCCTTGCACAACCGCTGATTATTGAAGAAAACGACCTCAATGATGCACCGCGCATCATCGCTACCGCCGAAGGCCGGGTCAATGTCGGCAAAGATGACACCGCCTATGTCCGTGGCGACCTGAAATCCGGCACGTCCTTCCAGGTTTTCCGTCCCGGCGTGCCGCTCAAAGATCCATCGACCAACAAGGTCATCGGCTATGAGGCGGCTTACCTGGGCACGATCAAGCTGGATCGCGCCGCTACCAGCAGCGACGAAGCCCATGCATTCACCGTTGTCACGGTCAAACAGGAAATGGGCGTAGGCGACCGCCTGGTGCCGGTACCGCCCACACCCATCATCAATTACGTCCCCCATCCACCGGAAACCCAGGTCGATGCACGCATCGTGTCGGTCTACGGCGGTGTCACGCAGGCCGGGCAGAATCAGATTGTTGCGATCAACCGCGGCAAGCAACACGGCATCGATGTCGGCACCGTGCTTGAGCTATACCGCTACGGCGGCACCGTGGTCGACCGCACCCAGAACAAAACGATGTGGTCGATGAGCCGCGACAAGGTAAAGCTGCCTGATAACCACTATGGCAGCCTGTTCGTCTTCCGGATCTTCAATAACATCTCCTATGGCCTCGTCATGCAGGTGCAGGACAGCGTGCAGATTGGTGATCTGGCCCGCTCTCCGGAATAAGTTTGGCGCTGGCTCAACTTTCTCATCCGGATCCTGCGGAGGAGCTGGCTGGATGGATCCGGCTGGAGCGCACTCCCGGGGTCGGCCCGGAAACCGCACGCAAGCTGCTCGGCGCGTTTGGCCTGCCATCGGCGGTACTTGGTGCTGGCAAGGCACAATTAAAGACGGTTATCAGTGAACGGATAGCGGTCGAATTATCGTCCGCCCCTGCGCCGGAACTTTCCGCACTGATCGACAGATCCCTCGATTGGGCGCAACAGCCGGGCAACTGCATTCTTACGCTTGCCGATCCGGCATACCCCAAAAGCCTGCTCGATATTCCCGACCCGCCACTACTCCTTTACGTCAAGGGACGCACTGAGTTGCTCAACGCTACGGCCATCGCTGTAGTCGGCAGCCGGAATGCGACTGCGCAAGGGGTCAGCAATGCCGGAAAATTTTCCGAGGCATTGAGCAAGGCCGGCCTGACGGTGGTGTCCGGCATGGCGCTCGGCATTGATACCGCCGCACATCAAGGTGGCCTGCGCGGCACCGGCTCGAGTGTCGCTGTCATCGGCACCGGCGCCGATATCGTATACCCTGCCCGCAACCATGGATTGGCACACCTGCTGGCAGCCGACGGCTGCATCGTCAGTGAGTATCCACTTGGCATGCAGGCCCTTCCGGCCAATTTCCCCCGTCGCAACCGCATCATCTCCGGATTGTCGCGTGGCGTACTAGTCATCGAAGCAGCTGCACAATCCGGCTCGCTGATTACTGCCCGCATGGCGGGCGATCAGGGTCGCGATGTATTTGCGATACCGGGATCGATACATTCGCCGCTGTCAAAGGGCTGCCACCTGCTGATCAAACAAGGAGCAAAACTGGTTGAATCGGCACAGGACATCCTGGACGAACTGGGTACGTATTCAGCCACTCCCTTTACACCGGCGTGCGCAGCAGATGAAACGACTGATCCCATGCTTGCCGCGATTGGGTATGATCCGGTCGACTTCGACACGCTTGTCGCGCGAAGCAAACTGGATTCGGCCCAATTGAATGCACGTCTATTGACGCTTGAACTGGATGGAAAAATCGAGATGCTGCCAGGCGGCATTTATCGTCGCGTGGATTGAAAAAGCGTTTGTCCAGCCTTCTAAAAATCTTCTGTTTTTGGCTATCCCTCTCTTTTCGGTTATGCTTGTTCCGGCGAACGCGTGCCGCGGTGTGATTTCGGCAATGACGATTTTTGAAGAATTTCAAAAATTAAAAGTGTCGACAATTCGCAACCGGCATTTTTCGGGACTTGTGCCGCAACGACCTAAACGCTACAGTAGAACTCATGTTTGACGTCCTCGTTTACCTTTACGAAACCTACTACCGTCCCGATGCCTGCCCGGACTCGGAGGCGCTGGTAAAGAAACTATCGGCCGTCGGTTTCGAAGAAGAAGAAATATCAAAAGCACTCGGCTGGCTGACCGATCTTGCGGAAACGACCCATGATTATTCGGACCGTTTTCCTCAACAAACCGCCTTTTCCTTCGGAATCCGCATCTACGCTCCGCAGGAATTCGATGTACTGGGTACGGAAGCCATTGGTTTCATTCAGTTCCTCGAATCGGCGAAAGTCATCAATCCAATCCAGCGCGAGATCGTGATCGAACGTGCGCTTGCGATCAGCGAGCGCCAGGTTTCGCTCGATAAACTCAAGGTCATCGTCCTGATGGTTTTATGGAGCCAGGGCAAGGAACCGGATGGCCTGATTTTCGACGAACTGTTTTCGGATGACGAAGACTCCGAACCTCGCTTGCTGCATTGACATAGCACCGGATCATCCAGCATTGCCCATAGAAGTTTCCTTTCTCCAAGTGCCGTTGCAGCCGCAACGGCTTTCCATCCGACCTTGCGATTTTTCGCGCAACCCGCTTATCATTGGCCGCTTAATTACCATATAGTTGGTATATTAGAAGCGCATGCCGCCAGGCAACATTAAACTTTGCGCGATGCCGCTGCCTGGGGCACCGTCGGTTCAGCATCAAATTGCATCATTATCGAGATCCTATTTATGACTAAGACCCTCATCATCGCCGAGAAGCCTTCTGTCGCGAACGATATCGCGAAGACGCTCGGCGGCTTCACCAAGCACGATGAGTACTTCGAATCGGACGAGTACGTGCTGTCTTCCGCCGTCGGCCATCTGGTCGAAATTACCGTACCGGAAGAATACGATGTCAAACGGGGCAAGTGGACATTCACGCACTTGCCGATGATCCCGCCGCATTTTGCGTTGAATCCAATCGCCAAGACCGAGTCGCGTCTGAAGGTGCTCAATAAGCTGATTAAGCGTAAGGATGTAACAGCCCTCATCAATGCATGTGACGCGGGCCGTGAAGGCGAACTGATCTTCCGTCTGATCGCGCAGTATGCAAAAGCCAAGCAGCCGATCAAGCGCCTGTGGCTGCAGTCGATGACGCCAGCAGCAATTCGCGACGGCTTCAGGCGCCTGCGGGAGGACAAGGAAATGATGCCGCTGGCGGATGCGGCGCGTTGCCGCAGCGAAGCCGACTGGTTGATCGGCATCAACGGCACCCGCGCGATGACCGCCTTCAATTCCAAGGAAGGCGGCTTTTACCTGACCACTGTCGGCCGGGTGCAGACGCCGACGTTGTCGATCGTCGTCGAGCGCGAAGAAAAAATCAAACGCTTCGTGCCGCGCGATTATTGGGAAGTGCGTGCCGAGTTCGTCTGCGCGGCCGGCGTGTATGAAGGCCGCTGGCTCGATACCAAATTCAAGAAGGATGAGAACGATCCCGAGAAGCGCGCCGAGCGCCTGTGGAGCAAGGCTGCTGCAGAATCGATCGTGGCCGCGTGCCGGGGAAAGCCGGGTACTGTCACCGAAGAATCCAAGCCGGCGACGCAGATCGCGCCGGCCCTGTTCGACCTGACCAGCCTGCAACGCGAGGCAAACGCGCGTTTCGGGTTTTCCGCCAAGAACACCCTCGGTCTTGCACAGGCTTTGTACGAGAAGCACAAGGTGTTGACCTATCCGCGTACCGATTCGCGGCACTTGCCGGAAGACTACATCAGTACAGTGAAGCAGACGCTGGAAACCGTATCGGAAAACAATAATTACCAGCAGTTCGCGGCACAGATTCTGAAGAACAATTGGGTCAAGCCCAACAAGCGGATCTTCGATAACGCGAAGATCAGTGACCACTTCGCCATCATTCCGACGACGCAGGCGCCGAAGAACCTGTCGGAACCGGAGCAGAAGCTGTACGACCTGGTCACGCGCCGCTTCATGGCAGTGTTTTTCCCGGCCGCCGAATTCCAGGTCACCACCCGTTACACCGAAGTGTCCGGACACCAGTTCAAGACCGAAGGCAAGGTCATGACCAATCCCGGCTGGCTGGTGATTTACGGCAAGGAAGCGCCCAAGGACAAGGACGAGGAAAATGCCGGTACTCTGGTGCCGGTCGCCAAGGGCGAAAGCGTCAAGACGGACAAAGTGACCGCGAATGGCCTCGTCACGAAACCGCCGCCACGCTATTCGGAAGCGACGCTGCTGTCGGCTATGGAAGGCGCGGGAAAGCTGATCGACGATGAAGATTTGCGGGAAGCGATGGCGGGCAAGGGACTCGGCACGCCGGCAACGCGTGCGGCCATCATCGAAGGCCTGCTGAACGAAAAATACCTGCTGCGCGAAGGACGTGAAATCATTCCAACCGCCAAGGCATTCCAGTTGATGACGCTGTTGCGCGGTCTCGGCGTGCAGGAATTGACCGCGCCCGAGCTGACCGGCGAATGGGAGTACAAGCTGTCACAGATGGAACGCGGCAAGATCAGCCGGGAAGAATTCATGCGCGAGATCGCGCAGATGACCCAGATCATCGTCAAGCGGGCGAAGGAGTACAACAACGACACCATCCCCGGCGACTATGCGACGCTGAAGGCGCCTTGCCCGAATTGCGGCGGTACGGTGAAGGAAAACTATCGCCGCTTTGCCTGCACCAAATGCGAATTCTCGATGAGCAAGACACCTGGCAGCCGTCAGTTCGAAGTGGCGGAAGTCGAAGAACTGCTGGAGAAGCGCGAGATAGGACCCCTGCAGGGATTCCGGTCGAAGATGGGACGTCCGTTCGCCGCCATCCTCAAGATTGCGCGCGACGAGGACATCAACAACTTCAAACTGGAGTTTGACTTCGGCCAGAACCAGGATGACGGGGAAGATGGAGAAGGCGTCGACTTCAGCGAACAGACTTCGCTCGGCGCCTGCCCGAAATGTGCCAGCGGCGTGTACGAAATGGGCCTCGCCTATGTGTGCGAAAAAGCGGTGGCGAAACCGAAGGGCTGCGATTTCCGTAGCGGCCGCATCATCCTGCAGCAGGAAATACTTCCGGAGCAGATGAGCAAGCTGCTCAACGACGGCAAGACCGACCTGCTGCCCGGCTTCATTTCCCAACGTACCCGGCGGCCGTTCAAGGCGTACCTCGCCAAAGGCAAGGACGGCAAGGTCAGCTTCGAATTCGAGGAACGCAAGGCCAAGCCGCCAGCGAAAGGCAAGGCGGACGAGTCGGCGGCCCCGGAACCGGCAACTGCGGTCGCAGCCAAGAAAACAGCATCCAAGACGGCGGCCAAAACGGTAACCAAGGCGCCCGCCAAAACACCGGCGAAGAAGGTGGCAGTGAAAAAACCCGCGATGAAGAAAGTGGCAGCCTGATCATCCGGGATCGATCAAGCCGATTGCCTGATGGGCGGGTGCATACGGCATTCCATGTGGAATAGGGGAAGACGATGGAAGACTTGACGCAAGCAACGCAAAACGGTCCGACATCCGATGAACGCAACCTCGGCATGCTGTCGCACCTGCTTGGCATCTTCACCGGCTTTGTCGGTGCGTTGATCCTATGGCTGATAAAGAAAGACGAAGGTGGCTTCGTAACAGAAGAAGCCAGGGAAGCGCTCAACTTCCAGATCACCATGACCATCGCATTGTTTGCGTCCGCCGTACTGAACGTCATTCTGATCGGCATGCTCATCATGCCGCTGCTGCTTCTCGCCAACTTCGTGTTCTGCATCATTGCAGCGATTTCAGCATCGAAAGGCAAGCCCTACCGGTATCCGCTGACGCTGCGCCTGGTGCGCTGACGCACGTCGGATCTCCATGGTCGCGCGATGCGGCCACGTTACATTTTGTTCACATTCCTCAAACCTTCCGCAGGAACTCGTGACATTTCGGCAAGGTCGAACCGTTACACAACAGCAGTTCGCCGTGCATCGTCCATCGACGATGCCAACCTACCGGAGGACATATGATTTCACGTACATGGATATCCATCGTCAGCGCAGTGGCATTGACGACCGCCCTTTCGGGCTGTGGCACTCCAAGCAGGCAGCAGGTGGGCGTCGGAACCGGCGCTGTGCTGGGAGGCGTTGCCGGCAGCATGGCAACCGGCGGCAGCACGATGGGAACCGTCGGCGGTGCCGCGGTCGGTGGTCTGATCGGTAACGAAGTATCGAAGAAGTAACTCGATCCGGCTTGACCGACGCCTGATGTCTTCTGCGCGCGTCCATGGTTTCGGCCATGGAAAGCGCATCACATTTGTTTTCCCTTTAATGTGTTTCGCGAAGACTGGCATTCAGGATCACGTCAACTTCAACGTATCGAATCCTGTCCTGCGGGAATATATCTACCCGTATCCACGCTATTTGTACTTGTTGTTTAATTCGTTCTTTTGCTTACAAAATGATGCTATTTAAGCATATCAAACTTGAAAATCTTTAGGAACTTTCGCTTACTGAAAGATTCTACTGAACGCATGCATGCAATTCTGGCATGAGTCAACTTCGCTTCACCTGTCGCCTTATCGATTATTTTTTAGGAGAATTTTTATGATGAAATGGACCATTCCCTTAGCATGCGCCCTGGTACTCTCCGCGTGCGGCACATCCGGCACGGGCACCAGCTCCGGTTCTTCTTCCGGCATGAGCTCCGGTTCCGGCGCGTCGAGCACTACGTCGACATCCCCAAGCTCCACTTCATCGGGCAGCAGCATGGGTGGTTCCGCAACCACCAGCCCAAGCGCTTCCGGATCGCCATCGACCGCTCCCAGCGTAGGCATGCCTCCTAGCTCGACCCTGCCAGGCAGCCCAGGCGCCGGCACAGGTGCAAGCGGCGGTGCTGGCACTGGCGCAGCCGGTAGTGCTGGTGGTGCGGCTGGTGGTGCAGCTGGCGCCGGCGGCACAGGCAGCGGTTCCCGCTAATCCGAGAACCACCGTTGTAAAGCTCGACCGACAGTGGCCGGCACCGGCGCTGTCGGTGAAAGACCGCTGTTGGTGAGCGACCATGAGTAGTACCGCGTGGCACTGCCGCACAGTCTGCGAATGACTGCTCATTACAGCTGCATCCCGTCCCCAGCATCTACCTCACCCACCTCTCCTGCCTGACCGCATTTGCATGGTTCTCACGCAGCGATGATCATCGCCGCTTCAGCAGCGTCCTTCATCTGTCCCATTGCCTTTTCCAGTTCGAGCAGGAAGCGCTTGCGCTCCAATCCGCCCGCGTAGCCGGATAGCGCGCCCGATACGCCGAGCACGCGATGGCAAGGCACGATGATCGACAGCGGGTTGCGCCCAATGGCAGTCCCGGTGGCGCGAACCGCATTCGGCTTCGCGACATGGTGCGCAATCATGCTGTACGTGGATGTACAGCCGAACGGCAGTGTCAGCAACGCCTGCCACACCGCACGCTGGAATGCCGTGCCGTGCAGGTCGAGCGGAACATCGAATGTCGTTCGCCGTCGCAGGAAGTACTCATCCAGCTGCTGTCGCGCGTTGCGTAAATGGATCTGGTCGGGCTGCCGCTGCCGATCCTGCGTTCCGGTGAAGTACTTGTGCTCTTCAAAATACAGCCCGCTCAATCCCCGGTCCGTTGCCGTCAGGGTAAGCTTGCCGACCGGGCTGTCATGTTCGGTGTAATACATCTTTCACCTCCTTGGTAAACATACTGTCATCGCATCCATAGCATCAGCGCCGCGTAACCGCGCCATGGCGCCCATCCGGCCGCGCGGGCCGCGAGTTGCCGTTCGGTGAGCCTGCCGGAGGGCGCGTCTTCGGCCGCCGCTTTCTGCAAGCCGAGATCACCGGCGGGGAACGCATCCGGAAAACGCAACGCGCGCAAGGCGATGTAATGCGCTGTCCAGTCACCGATGCCCGACACGCTTTTGAGACGTGCAATCGCTTCCTCCAGCATGGTGCCGGGCGGCAGGCTCAAGCCGCCGTCCGCGGCGAAGCGTGCGATGTTTTGGATCGTCTGTGCGCGTTTGAGCGGCAATCCGATCCGCGCAATCTCGGTCGCGTCCACCATGGCCAGCGAACCCGCGAAGGGAAAGTGATGCGTGATACCGGGCAGCGGCGTGATCACTGCGTCGCCGAACCGTGCCACCAGCCGGCCTGATAACGTCGTCGCCCCGGCGACGCTGATCTGCTGCCCCAGTACCGCGCGCACGGCCAACTCGAAAGCGTCGAATCCGCCCGGCACACGAAGGCCGGGCACGGAATCGATATGCGCAGCAAGCAGTGCATCCTGCCGCAAATGCGCTTCGATCACGGCAGGATTGGCATCAAGGTCGAACTGTCCGCGCACCCGCGCCAGCAGCGGCATCAATACCGGCGCGAGAACGGGCGACAGCTCCAGCTCAAGCTGATGTCGCTTTGCCTGATGGGTCACGCGCATCCATCCGCTTGTATCGCCGATGCGCACGCTGCGCTGGTAGGAAGGCGACGCCCCATCTGGCGACACTGCTTCCACGCCGGCGATCGCGCGCCCCGCCAGATAGCGCAGCATGCGCGGCCAATCGAATGGAGGCCGATAGGCCAGGCGCAGCCGCAGCACATCCGTTCCAGCGCCGTCCTGGGGTTCGGCGGCGCGCCGGATCGCGGTCGGCGCAATGCCGTAGCGCGCCGAGAACAAGGCGTTGAAGCGGCGCACGCTGCCGAAGCCGGATGCAAACGCAATTTCCGCCATCGGCAGGCAGGTTTCCTGCAACAGTTTTTTTGAAAACAGCAGGCGCTGGGTTTGCGCCAGCTCGACCGGGGTGACGCCGAAATGCTGCAGCAGCACACGGCGCAGCTGGCGCGACGACAGACCAACCTCGGCCGCGAGGCGTTCGCTGTCGCCATCGTTCAACGCGCCGGCAGCGATGCGCTGCCATACCGCATGGGCGAGATTTTGCTGCAACGCATACGGCGCAAGCTCTGGCCTGCAGCGCAGGCAAGGACGGAAGCCCGCCGCTTCCGCCGCCGCTGCAGTCGCGAAGAAGGAGCAGGATGATTCGCGCGGTGTTTTTACGCTGCAGACCGGCCGGCAGTAGATGCCTGTGGTTTTCACGCCGGTGAAGAAGACGCCGTCGAAGCGCGCGTCCTTCGCCGTCAATGCACGGTAGCAGCTTTCACGGTTCAGTTGCGTACCGGAATGCGCATCCAGGCCTGGCGCGGCGGACTCGCCATGATCAAGATTGTGCGGATGGTTTTCCATGTGCTTGTTATACGTGCCGCGTTGCCGAGCGTCTAGCCGTTTTCGGACATCAGAAGGTTGCCTGCTGCATCGGTTGCGCATGACCCGACATGGTAGTTTTACTACTTTCCCAAGCAATATTCTTGCAGTACTCTCCGCGAAGCCCGTTGCCGGATATTGAGCCCTGACCTCCATCACGGCAGGAACGACGGCACCATAACCACATAACAGGAAGAGACATCATGAAACTCAAACTCATCGCGGCAGTCGCCGCGCTCTGCTGCGCCGCCTCGTTGCACGCCAAGGACATCAAGATCGCACACGTGTACGACAAGACCGGCCCGCTGGAAGCGTACGCAAAACAGACGCAGATCGGCCTGTTGATGGGTCTCGACTATGCCACCGGCGGCACGATGACCGTCAACGGCAACAAGCTGGTCGTGATCGAAAAGGATTCCCAGGGCAAGCCCGACGTCGGCAAATCCCAGCTCGCCTCGGCTTTCGCCGACGACAAGGCCGATATCGCGGTCGGACCGACCAGCTCCGGCGTCGCGCTGGCGATGCTGCCGGTAGCCGAAGAGTACAAGAAAGTCCTGCTGGTGGAGCCCGCGGTTGCCGACGCGATCACCGGCGACAAATGGAATCGCTACATTTTCCGCACCGGCCGCAATTCATCGCAGGACGCGATTTCAAATGCGGTGGCGCTCGACAAGGCCGGCGTGACGATTGCCACGATGGCACAGGACACCGCCTTCGGCCGCGATGGCGTCAAGGCGTTCAAGGGCGCACTGAAGAACGCCAAGCTGGTGCATGAGGAGTACCTGCCCGGGAATACCACCGACTTCACCGCCGGCGCCCAGCGGCTGTTTGATTCACTGAAGGACAAGCCGGGCCGCAAGGTCATCTTCATCATCTGGGCCGGCGGCAATCCATTCAAGATCGCCGACCTCGACCCGAAACGCTACGGCATCGAAATCGCCACCGGCGGCAACATCCTGCCGGCAATGACCGCATACAAGAACTTCCCCGGCATGGAAGGCGCGGCGTACTACTACTTCGGCATTCCCAAGAATCCGGTCAACAACTGGCTGGTTGCCGAACACTACAAGCGCTACAAGTCGCCACCGGATTTCTTCACCGCGGGCGGCATGTCGGCCGGCATCGCGCTCGTCGAGGCGCTGAAGAAGACCGGCGGCAACACCGACAGCGAGAAGCTGATCTCCACCATGGAAGGCATGAGCTTTGAAACGCCAAAAGGCAAGATGACCTTCCGCAAGGAAGACCATCAGGCGATGCAGTCGATGTACCACTTCAAGATCAAGGTCGACCCGGCGTTCGCCTGGGGCGTTCCTGAGCTGGTGCGCGAGATCAAGCCGGAAGAGATGAACGTGCCGATTATGAACAAGCGGTAGGCCTGCACTTGTAACGCCACTCCCGAGTCATTAGGCTCCTTTCGAACTTCCCTTGCAAGGCTCCTTCCCCCTGTCAGGGGGAAGGTTGGGATGGGGGTAGTGCGTTCGAGACAAAATCTATCTTGTCTCGACCCTACCACCCCCACCCTGGCCCTCCCCCTTACAGAGGGAGGGAACCGTGAGCCGGGCGCGCCACTTTCGGCGGAGAGAATATGCACCCGCAACAAATCAACATCCCTTCCCTGCAAACCCGCGACCTCACCATCCGCTTCGGCGGCCATGTTGCCGTCAACGCCGTCTCCTGCACATTCCACGCCGGCACGCTGACTGCCATCGTCGGGCCGAACGGTGCCGGCAAGACCACCTATTTCAATCTGATCTCCGGCCAGCTCAAGGCCTCCTCCGGGCAGGTACTGCTGAACGGCCGCGACATCTCCGGCCTGCCGGCGTCGAGCCGCACTCACGCCGGTCTCGGACGGGCATTCCAGCTCACCAGCCTGTTCCCGAAACTGACGGTGATGGAGAACGTGCGCCTGGCGCTGCAATCGCGTCGTCAGCTCGGGCTCGATATGTGGAATGTGTGGAACCGGCACAAGGGCTTGATCGACCGCGCCGACCGCATCCTCGACACTGTCGCGCTATCGGCAAAGCGCGACATGCAGGCTGCCGCACTGCCGCATGGCGACCAGCGCAAGCTGGAAGTGGCGCTGCTGATGGCGCTCGATCCCGCTGTCTACATGTTCGACGAACCGACCGCCGGCATGAGCGTGGACGAGGTTCCGGTCATCCTCGACCTGATCCGCAAGCTGAAAACCCAGACCGACAAGACCATCCTGCTGGTCGAGCACAAGATGGATGTGGTGCGCGAACTCGCCGACCGCATCATCGTGCTGCATAACGGCACCCTGATGGCAGACGGCGAACCGGAAACGGTCATCGCATCACCTGTAGTGCAGCAAGCCTATCTCGGCCTCGCGCCGGTGGAAGAAACCGCATGACTACCTCCGCTACCCCGCCGCTGCTGTCGCTGTCAGGCGTCCATACCCACATCGGCGCCTACCATATCCTGCACGGCGTCGACCTCGTCGTCCCGCGCGGACAGCTCACCATGCTGCTCGGCCGCAACGGCGCCGGCAAGACCACGACGCTGCGCACCATCATGGGCCTGTGGCAGGCCTCGCAGGGCAGCATCGTGTTCGACGGCCAGCCTATCAACGGCAGGAGCACGCCCGACATCGCCGCAAGCGGCATTGCCTACGTTCCCGAAAGCATGGGTATCTTCGGCGATTTGACGGTGAAGGAAAACATGCTGCTGGCCGCGCGCGGCGCGCGCAGGATCGACGACATCGACGCCAGGCGGCTCGACTGGATCTTCAGCCTGTTTCCGGCAATGAAGAAGTTCTGGCTGCATCCGGCCGGCAAGCTGTCGGGCGGGCAGAAGCAGATGCTGGCGGTGTCGCGCGCGATCGTCGAACCGCGTAAGTTGCTGCTGATCGACGAACCGAGCAAGGGCCTTGCTCCCGCCATCATCGCCAACATGATCGCGGCCTTCCGCGAACTGAAGCAGACCGATACCACCATCCTGCTGGTGGAACAGAATTTCAATTTCGCCAGGCAGCTCGGCGACACCGTCGCCGTGATGGACGACGGCCGCGTCGTGCATCACGGTTCGATGGCCGAACTGGCCGAAGACGAAGCGATGCAGACCCGCCTGCTCGGCCTGTCCCTGACCGCACATCAATGAGGAAGCAATGAGCACCGTTCAAACCGCCGCCGTGCCGCGCACGCCGATCGACTGGAAGCCGCTGCTGCTTGCGCCGCTATTGGCGCTGGCGGCGATGCCGCTGGTCGGTTCCACCTCCACCTGGATCACGCTCACCGCCGCCGGCCTGGCGATGGGCATGATCATCTTCATCATCGCTTCCGGACTGACGCTGATCTTCGGCCTGATGGATGTGCTCAATTTCGGCCATGGCGTCTTCATCGCGCTCGGCGCTTTCGTTGCCGTCTCCGTGCTCGGCCTGCTGCCGGAATGGACGACCGCCAATCATCTCGGCATGAACCTCGCCGCCATCGGCCTGGCGATGCTGGCCGCCATGCTGGCGACCGGCCTGCTCGGCTGGGTATTCGAGCGGGTGCTGGTGCGCAAGGTATACGGCCTGCACCTGATGCAGATCCTCATCACCATGGGCGGCATGGTGGTGGGCGAAGAATTGATCAAGGTGATCTGGGGACCGCAGATGATCGCGCTCGAAGTGCCTGCTTCCCTGCGCGGCTCAGCGCTGTTCGGCGATGCGGCGGTGGAGAAATACCGGCTGCTGGCGGTGGCGGTCGGCTTCGTCGTATTTGCGGCCATGCTGATCGTGCTTAACCGCACCAAGCTCGGCCTGCTGATCCGCGCCGGCGTGCAGGATGGCGAGATGGTGGAAAGCCTCGGCTATCGGATCAAGACGCTGTTCGTCGGCGTGTTCGTCGCCGGCTCCGCGCTGGCCGGGCTGGGCGGCGTGATGTGGGGACTGTATCAGCAGGGCGTGATCCCGCAGATGGGCGCCCATGTGAATGTGCTGATTTTCATCGTCATCATCATCGGTGGCCTCGGCTCCACCGGCGGCTGCTTTCTCGGCGCGCTGCTCGTCGGCCTGCTGGCCAACTACACCGGCTTCCTGGCGCCGAAGGTCGCGCTCTTTTCCAACATCCTGCTGATGGCCGCCATCCTGGTGTGGCGTCCGCAGGGACTTTTTCCGGTGACCAATCGATGATCACGCGCCTGCTTTCCCACGACCTGCCGCGCAGCCGGATACTCGCGGCCATGCTCATCCTGATCGTGCTCGGTCTCGCCTTCGCGCCATTCCTGTTTCCCGGCGTGAAAGCGCTGAACGTGTCGGCCAAGATCCTGATCTTCATCGTGCTGGTGGCCAGCTACGATCTGCTGCTCGGCTATACCGGCATCGTGTCGTTCGCCCACACCATGTTCTTCGGCATCGGCGCCTACGGCATCGCGATCGCAAGCACCCGCATGGGGCCGGGATGGAGCAGCCTGCTCACCGGCGCGCTCGGCGCAGTTGCGCTGTCGTTGGTGCTGTCGCTGATCATTGGCCTGTTCTCGCTGCGGGTGCGGGCAATCTTTTACGCAATGATCACGCTTGCCGTCGCGTCGGCATTCCAGACGCTGGCGTCGCAATTATCCGAGATCACCGGCGGCGAGGATGGCCTGAATTTCAAGCTGCCGGAAGTGTTGTCGCCGGCATTCAACCTGTCGGATACGCCTTTTCTCGGCGCATCGCTCGACGGCCGCTTCCTTACCTATTACCTCATCTTCTTCTGCGCCACGCTGCTCTTCCTGGCCATGCTGCGCATCGTCAATTCACCATTCGGCCGCGTGCTGCAGGCGATCCGCGAAAACGACTTCCGCGCCGAGGCGATCGGTTACCGCACGGTCGTCTTCCGCACGCTGTCGAATGTCCTTGCCGCCGTGTTCGCCACGCTGGCCGGCTGCCTGCTCGCGCTCTGGTTGCGCTACAACGGGCCGGACACTTCGCTGTCGTTCGAGATCATGATCGACATTCTGCTGATCGTCGTTATCGGCGGCATGGGCACGATGTACGGCGCGATCTTCGGCGCGACGATATTTCTGCTGGCCCAAGGCTATCTGCAGGACCTGATGGGCATGGCGTCGAACGCTGCGCAAAGCGTGCCCTTCCTGTCCGCATTGCTATCGCCGGACCGCTGGCTGCTCTGGCTGGGCATCCTGTTCGTGCTGTCGGTGTATTTTTTCCCGACCGGCATCGTCGGAAAATTGCGCGCAGGGAAATAAGGAAAAAGCGTCAACTATTCGTGGCCGCTACAATCCAACAGGTCTCTTTCGATCTTGGATTGCCGTGCAGCCACACGGCGTGTTGCCGATGCGTCTTTTAATTATTGCCTTTTCGCTTTCCACAATGTTGCTCGGCGGTTGCGCTCAGTTGCAGCCGCCACCGCAATCGCAGCCGCACGCGCGTGCCGCTACCATCAATGATGCCGCCGCAAGGATCAGGCAGGCCTTCCAGCGCGACCTGGCGATGTGCGGCGACATCATCAAGCGCATCGGCGCGGACCGCGGCTTCGTCGATGCTTTTCTTTCCGCCGGCAACCGTGAAGCGGAATCGCTGGCCGGCCTTATCGGGAAATCGCCTTTTGCACAGACGCCGGAATATACCTATCTGCTGCGCAATCCCGACACGATCGATGTCGGCGTCAGCTATCACGGTCATCCGTGGGCGGTCGCCTGGGTAGAGAACGAGGCCATCTATTGCGCGCCGACACTGGAGCGCATGCAGGATATCGAAGCACTGGGCGAGTCGGCAGACGGCTGGCAGGTGCGCGAATTCTTCCTCGACAAGGCCCTGCAGCATTCCGAAAGCTCGGGCGGTGACACGAGCGATGCCAACAAGATCAAGCAAGGCGAATTCCAGACCCTGGTGCAGCAGGCATCGCAGCGTTACACCGGCGAGCAGCGTCCGCAGTTTCTCGCATGGACCCGCAAGGCAATCGATACCATTGAGCGGCAGCGGCGTGAAGAGACGGTCGACGCGCCCGCCGGATCGGCGCTGTCGGCCATCTATGAACAGATTAAACGCAATGCACCGCCCGACGAACGGGTGACATTCCTGCGCGGATTTCTGGACGACAAACGCTAAAGCCATCATCGCCATGGCGGTCGACCCCAAGGCAGCCAAAACCTTCGACGAAGCCGGCAATTTTGCCAGCCTGATCAGGGTCACGGCGTCCTTTGCGTATTTGCATTTTTCCAAGGCATGGTCCTGCCACAACTGGCCCGGGATTTTGGGCAGGCCACACGGCCAAGCGCTTTACGCTAAACTCGATTTCCCGCCACGTCGTTATTCCTTGCCATGCTGACCGCTTCCCGCGCCCCCGAACTCAAAACCGTCCTGATTGCCACCGGCCTCGTCCTCACCATGGCCATGGGCGTGCGCCATGGCTTCGGCTTCTGGCTGCAGCCCATCTCGCAGGCGCATGGCTGGACCCGTGAAACCTATTCGCTGGCGCTGGCGCTGCAGAACCTGTTGTGGGGCGCATTCGGTCCCTTCGCCGGCATGGCGGCCGACCGCTTCGGCACGGCCAAGGTGGTCCTTGTCGGCGCACTGTTCTACATGGGCGGCCTGTTGTGGATGGCGATGATCGATCAGCCGACGCTGTTCGTAATCGGCTCCGGCGTCCTGATCGGTGCCGGCCTCGCCTGCACGGCATTTGGCGCCGTCAGCGGCATCATCGGCCGCACCGCGTCGGAAGCGAAGCGGTCATGGGCATTCGGCATCTCGGGCGCAGCCAGCTCCTTCGGCCAGTTCGTGATGATGCCGGTCGAACAACAGCTGATCTCCGCCGTCGGCTGGCAAAATGCCTTCTATCTCCTTGCCGGGCTCGTGGTCCTGATCATGATCCCGATGGCCTTTCAACTGCGCGAGCCGGCCAACCAGCCCTCCGCCGGTCCGCAGCAAAGCATCCTCGAAGCGACCCGCGAGGCATTTGCCTACCGACCCTTCCTGCTGCTGGTGGCCGGTTACTTCGTCTGCGGATTCCAGGTCGTATTCATCGGCGTGCATCTTCCCGCCTACCTGCAGGACAAGGGCATCATGGCGCCCGGCGTCGCGGTGATGGCGCTGGCGCTGATCGGCCTGTTCAACATCTTCGGCTCCTATTACGCCGGCAAGCTCGGCGGTTTCCTGCCCAAGCGCTACCTGCTTTCGTCAATCTATATCAGCCGCGCTGTCGTGGTTTCGCTGTTCCTGCTGGCGCCGCTGACCCCGTGGTCGGTGTATGTCTTCGCCGCCGCGATGGGCCTGCTGTGGCTGTCCACCGTGCCGCTGACCAATGGCGTCATTGCCGGCATCTTCGGCGTCAAGTACCTGTCGATGCTGTCCGGCTTCGTGTTCTTCTCGCACCAGGTCGGCAGCTTCCTCGGCGTCTGGCTCGGCGGCTACCTGTACACCCGCCAGGGTAGCTACGACACTGTCTGGGGCATCATCATCGCCCTCGGCGTGTTTGCCGCACTGATCAACCTGCCGATCAACGAGAAGGCGATTGTCCGCGCCCGGCCCGCGATTGCCTGATGATGTGAAGGAGCCTCGCGCCATGACCGCCTTGCTCAAACGGATCCTGTTCGGCACTGCGCTGATCGTAGCGCTGGCGCTGGCCTTCGTCGGCTACCTGCGCCCCGCCTTCATGCTCGATCTCGCCAACCGGATCATCCTATGCTTCTGAACGCCGTGTCCGTCCATGCGCCCGGCGCGCGCAGCATCGTGCAAAGCCTCGGCGCATCGCGCATCCGCGAAGTCGCCAATGCCGGCATCGGCCTGCCCGATGTGCTGCCGTTCTGGTTCGGCGAACCGGATGAAACCACGCCGGTATTCATCCGCGATGCTGCCAAGGAGGCGCTCGATGCGGGCGATACCTTCTATACCCACAACTTCGGCGTGCCGCCGTTGCGGGAAGCGATCGCCGCCTATGTATCGGCGCTGCACCGGCCGGTCGATGTCAACCGCATCGCGGTCACCTCATCCGGCGTGTCGGCGTTGATGCTGCTGTCCCAACTGATTATCAATCCGGGCGACCGCGTGGTGGCAGTCACGCCGCTGTGGCCCAACCTGCTGGAGATTCCGAAGATCCTCGGCGCGCAGGTGGTGAAGGTGCCGCTCCGGTTTGAGCAGCATGGCAGCCGCACCTGGGAACTCGACCTGCAGCAACTGCTGGATGCGCTCACGCCGGACACCACGGCGGTCTACCTGAATTCCCCCAACAATCCCACCGGATGGGTGATCGCGCCCGAGCAGCAGGAAGTTATCCTTGCCCACTGCCGCAGGCACGGCATCTGGATACTCGCCGACGATGTGTACGAGCGGCTGATGTATGACGGCGATCCGTCGCGCACGGCCTGCGCCCCATCCTTCCTCGACATCGCCGCTCCCGACGACCGCCTGGTGTCGGCCAACAGTTTCTCCAAATCCTGGCTGATGACCGGCTGGCGGCTGGGCTGGGTCGTCGCACCGCAGCCGATGATGGCCGACCTCGGCAAACTCATCGAATACAACACCTCGTGCGCACCCGGCTTCGTGCAGCGCGCCGGCATCGCCGCCATCGAAGGCGGCGAGGACATTATTCATCACACCGTGGCGCGCTACCAGTCCGCCCGCGATTTCCTCTACGAACGGCTGAACGCACTGCCCGGCGTGACGGCCCCGCGACCGAAAGGTGCGATGTACCTGTTCTTCCGCATCGAAGGCCGGCGCGAAGGCGATACGCTGGCGCTGTGCAAGCGGCTGGTGGTCGATGCCCGTCTCGGGCTGGCGCCGGGCAACGCGTTCGGCGACGAAGGCGAAGGCTATATCCGCTGGTGTTTCGCCAGCTCGCTGGAGCGGCTGGATGAAGGCGTGCGGCGGCTTGCCGGCTTTCTTGAAACGCGCTGATCGCACTGCGGAGCAACCATGAAAACCATCGGCCTGATCGGCGGCATGAGCTGGGAATCGTCGGCGGAATATTACCGGCTCATCAACCAGCGCATGAAGGAAAGACGGGGCGGTCACAACAATGCGCGCAGCCTGATGGTGACCGTGAATTTCCACGAAATCGAAGCCTTGCAGCACGACGGACAATGGGAGCGCCTCGGCGACTTGATGCAGGACGCCGCCCGGCAGCTTGAACGCGGCGGCGCCGATTTCATCATGCTGTGTACCAACACCATGCACAAGGTATCGCCGCAGATCGAAGCGGCGGTATCGATTCCGTTCCTGCACATCGCCGATCCGACTGCTGCCGCCGTCAAGCAGCGCGGCATTCGCACGATCGGACTGCTCGGCACCCGTTTCACGATGGAGCAGGAGTTTTACAAGGGCCGCCTGGAGAAGAAGCATGGGCTGTCGGTGATCACACCCGATGCGGATGGCCGCGCGCTGGTGCATGGCGTGATCTACGACGAACTCTGCCATGGCAAGCTGCTGGATGCATCGCGGCAGGCTTACCTTGCCATCATCGATGAACTGAAGCACCGTGGCGCGGAAGCCATCATTCTCGGTTGCACTGAAATTGCCATGCTCATTAAGCCGGAACACGCCTCGTTACCGGTATTCGACACCACCGGCATCCATGCGGATGCGGCGGTCGCTCTTGCCAGCGTCTAATGTTGTCCTGATGTTGCCAACCTGACCTCATCCGCCTGATCCTGCCTTGACGGCCGGCGCCCGGATGAAGCACGATGCAATCGGCACACCACCCATCCGAAAAAGCATTCCATGATCGAACAAGTACAAACAGACGCGACACCGGCCACAACGGCGCGCCCCTCCACCGGCCTCGCTGCTTGGTACCGCGAAGCAGCGCGGACCGCCGTCTTCCAATGGCCCGCCTGGCAGGGATTGACCGCGACGCCCACGGTGCTGGCGATGCTGGTGCTGTGGGGACTGGCGCTGACGATCGGGCTGGAACGTCTCTACATCATCGGCCCCGCGGAATTCTATTGGCAGGCAATTGCCGGCGGCTGGCTGAGCACCGCCGTGACCGCGTGGACCTGTTATTTGATGCGTCCGCACGCTTCGTTCGACACGGACCGTCATGCAGCGCCGGACGCGGCCCACCTGTTTGCGATGGCGATTGCGCAATCCCAGGTGCTGACGCTGATCATTGGGCTGGCGTTCGCCGCATTGCTGCGCAATCCTTACTACAACCAGCAGCAGCTTGGCGCCTCGGGAATGTGGGCGGTGTGGCTGATCCCCACGCTATGGATGATGGCGGCGCAGCTGCTGCTCCTGTGGCGCGCCGGATCGCGCAGGCCGGGACCGATGCTTGCCGTCATAACTATCGCCATCGGACTGACCGCCCTCCTCTACGCCGCGCGCCCGGCAGAGTTCTGGTATTCGTCCGAACCTGCAGGCACCCAGGCCGAACGTCCACAGTTGCGCCTTTCACAGGAGACCATGGAAGCCCAGCCGCAACTGCTGTCGCAACGTCTGCAGGCGCTGCCGGCACAGCGGCCGGGTACGGCCGACCTGTATGCGATCACCTTCGCGCCCTACGCCGATGAAGACGTGTTCCGTCGCGAGAGCGACATGGTGTCACAGGTGATAGCGCAACGTTTCGGCGCCGCCGGCAGGACGCTGCAACTGGTCAACAACCTCGGCACCTTGCAGCAATGGCCGTGGGCGACGCCGCTCAACCTCAAGCGCGCCATCCTGCATGTCGCCGGCCTGATGGACAAGGAGGAAGATATGCTCTTCCTGCACCTGACATCGCATGGCGCGCGCAACGGCGAACTCGCTGCCAATTTCTGGCCGATGAGCGTCGACACCGTGAAGCCGGGCGACCTGAAAGCATGGCTGGACGAGGCGGGCGTCAAGTATCGTCTCATCTCGATCTCCGCCTGCTATTCGGGAAGCTGGATCGCGCCGCTGGCGGATGCGAACAGCCTGGTCATGACCGCATCAGATGCGGAACATACGTCCTATGGATGCGGACGGAAATCGGAGCTCACCTTCTTCGGCCGCGCGATGTACGACGAGCAATTGCGCAGCAAGACATTGTCGTTCCAGGAAGCCCATGCGGCCGCACGCGATGTCATCAAGCGACGGGAAGAGGAAGCCGGCAAGCAGGATGGCTATTCCAATCCGCAGATCCGCGTCGGAGCAGCAATGCAGTCCAGGCTGTCGCACATGGAGCGGCAATTACAGTCAGCCGGCAAGCCGTAGCAGTGTTCGCAACGCCGGCATGTGCAATGTGGAAGGCATGGGTCACCATGTTGTCGTGAGTTCATCGCGGCGCGTCGAGGAGCAATTTTCTTCACCGCAAGAAAGCCGCGCATGGCAGCAGCCTTGATCTTTCTCAAGCAAATCAGCCAAAAAGAGGACAACCTTTGGTTTTGGTAACGCCGGCTGATCCAGTCATCCGTCCGCTATCTTCGGTTGAAGATGGATTCAGATTCCAGTCCTGAATGAGTTGCCCGGGAGGTGCACATGGAAGCGCCTGAACCGTTTGTTCGTGAAGCAGGTGCCGGTGACGGTGTGGTCTGTACGCACTCGAACGCCAGCACGTCGGGGCAATGGCGCAGCCTCATGGCGTTGCTTGCGCCGCATTTCCACGTCTTCGCGCCGGATTCCTACGGCGCTGGCAAGAGCCCTGAATGGCCGTCGGACCGCACGATCTCCCTCGCCGATGAAGTGGCGTTGATCGAGCCGGTCCTTGCCCGGGCCGGGCCCCGCATCGTCTTGGTCGGCCACTCCTACGGCGCGGCCATCTCGCTGATCGCCGCCCTTGCGAACCCGACGCGCATCCGGGCGATGGCGCTATACGAACCAACACTGTTTTCGCTGATCGACACGGAGGGTCCGCCGCCGAACGATGCCGATGGCATTCGCAACGCGGTTGCCGAAGCGAGCAAGGCACTCGATGCCGGCGACCGTGACGGCGCGGCGGCGCATTTCATCGATTACTGGATGGGCGCCGGAAGCTGGAAGAAGACACCCGAAGCGCACAAGCCGCCGATTGCCGCATCGGTGAAAAACGTGCACCGGTGGGCACATGCCCTGTTCACCGAGTCCGCCACATTGGCACAGCTCGGCTCGCTGACGATGCCGATCCTCTACATGACGGGCAAGCGCTCCACCCGCTCGGCCCATGGCGTGGCGCGGCTGTTGACGAATGCGCTGCCGCATGTCGAGGTGGTGGAATTCGAATCCATGGGCCACATGGGCCCGGTGACCCATCCGGAGCAGGTGAACGGAGCCATCGCGCAATTTCTTGAACGGATGTGACTCTCCGTACCCTCACCCTCATCAAAATTTGCTTCTCCCGATATCCTGAATCCCCGCTACGTGAAAAGGAAAGCATGCCGGCATCATTCGAACTCGACACCCTCGCCCGCGAGATGAAAGCGGCACAGGATGAAGTCCGCCAGATCGCGCCGCTGACATCGCGCCATCCCGACTTCGACCTCGTCTCCGCATACGCACTCGCGGACCGGATGCATCAGGCCCGTGTGCGCGAGTGCGCTACGCCCGTCGGACGCAAGATCGGCTTCACCAACCCCGACATGTGGTCGGTCTACGGCGTGCATGAACCGATCTGGGCCCATGTGTACGACACCACGGTCGTGCACGTCGGCAACAAGCCCGCGGCCTGCCGCATTGGCCGGTTCGCCGAACCGAAGATCGAACCGGAGATCGTCTTTCATTTCCACTCCGCTCCCCCGCCCGACGGCGACCTGGACGCCATACTCGCCTGCATCGACTGGGTCGCACACGGCTTCGAAATCGTGCAATCGCACTTTCCCGGCTGGAAATTCAAGGCAGCCGATACCGTTGCCGACGGGGCGCTGCATGGAACGCTGCTGGTCGGCGAACCGCAGCCGGTTGATGCGCTCGGCCCGGATGTGATGCATGCACTCAAGCAGTTTTCGCTCACGCTGTTTTGCAACGGCGACGTGTCCGAAACAGGCGTGGGCGCCAATGTACTGGGCGGCCCGCTGGCTGCGATTGCGCACCTCAATGCGGTACTGGCCAAGCAACCGCAGTTCCTGCCGTTGCAGGCCAACGAGCTGGTCACCACTGGCACCATCACCGCCGCACGCGCCATCAAGCCGGGCGAGGTGTGGCGCACGGAGATCGATGGCATTGCGCTTCGCGGCCTGTCCGTCGAATTCACTTCCTGAGCAACCGGGGCAGAAATGGCAAACCCGCTGCGGCATATTCCTGCCGCAGCGGGCGTGAACGGCTACACTCTGCACTTTGCATAGACAGCCGCATTCCCCATTCCCGATGACATTCGCCTCCCTCGGTCTGATCGACCCGCTGCTCAACGCCCTTGAGGCCCTCGATTACAAGACACCCACGCCGGTGCAGGCACAGGCCATCCCGGCGATCCTGGCCGGACGCGACCTGATGGCCGCCGCGCAAACCGGCACCGGCAAGACAGCCGGCTTCGCGCTGCCGCTGCTGCAGCGGCTCACCATGGAAGGGCCGCAGGTCGCCAGCAATTCGGTGCGCGCGCTCGTCCTGGTACCGACACGCGAACTTGCCGAACAGGTCCATGAAAGTTTTCGTGCCTATGGCCTGCATGTGCCCCTGCGTATGCACGTCGCCTATGGCGGCGTCAGCATCAATCCGCAGATGATGAAGCTGCGCAAGGGTCTGGATGTGCTGGTGGCCACGCCTGGCCGCCTGCTCGATCTGTACCGGCAGAATGCGGTCAGGTTCGATCAGCTCCAGACGCTGGTGCTGGACGAGGCGGACCGCATGCTCGACCTCGGGTTCTCCCGCGAGCTCGATGCGATTTTCGCGGTCTTGCCGAAACAGCGGCAGACGCTCCTGTTCTCCGCCACCTTTTCCGACGTGATCCGCTCATTGGCCGGGGCACTGCTGTCCGACCCGGTCAGCATCGAAGTCAGCCCGCGCAATACAGCGGCGAAAAGCGTGAAGCAGTGGATCGTGCCGGTGGACAAGAAACGCAAGGCCGAACTCTTCATGCACCTGCTCAAGAAAAAGCGCTGGGGCCAGGTGCTGGTATTCGTGAAGACCCGCAAGGGGGTCGATCAACTGGTCGACACGCTGCAGGCGCAAGGCATTGGCGCCGACTCGATCCATGGCGACAAGCCGCAGCCCGCCCGCCTGCGCGCGCTCGACCGCTTCAAGGCCGGCGAGGTGCAGATCCTAGTCGCGACCGACGTGGCGGCACGCGGACTGGATATCGATGACCTGCCGCAGGTGGTCAACTTCGACCTGCCGACCGTCGCCGAGGATTACATCCACCGCATCGGTCGTACCGGCCGGGCCGGCGCCACGGGGGAAGCAATATCACTCGTTGCCGCGGATGAAGTGCAACTGCTGTCAGCGATCGAAACGCTGACACGCAAAACGCTGGCGCGGGTCGAAGAACGCGGTTTCGAACCGGAACACCGGGTGCCCATGACCGATGCCGCCGGGCAGGTGCTGAAAAAGCCAAAGAAACCGAAAAAGCAGAAATTCTGGCCGGCAAAGGGGCACTAAACAATATTGCGGGTGGCCGTGCAACGGCTCAATGCCCGCCCAGGTACACGTACATGAACACGAATAGCGCCGCGATGATCCACACCATCACCGGCACTTCCCTGCCCCGCCCGGTCAGCAGCTTCAGGGCGGCATAGGAAATGAAGCCGAACGCGATGCCGTTCGCGATCGAGTAGGTGAAAGGCATCAGCAGCGCGGTGACCACCGCCGGCACGCTTTCGGTCGAGTCTTCCCATGCCACGTCGGCCAGCTCGCGCAGCATCAGGCATGACACGTAGAACAGGGCCGGCGCGGTCGCGTAGGCGGGCACGGCGCCGGCCAGCGGCGCGATGAACAGGCAGGCGAGAAACAGGACGGCGACGGTGATCGCGGTCAGGCCGGTACGCCCGCCCGCCTGCACGCCGGCGGCGCTTTCAATGTAAGCGGTGGTGCTGGAGGTGCCGAGCATCGAACCGGCCACGATGGCGGTGCTGTCCGCCAGCAGGGCCTTGTTCAGGCGGTCCATCTTGCCGGTCTTCAGCAGGCCGGCCCGGTTTGCCACGCCCATCAGCGTGCCGGTGGCATCGAACAGTTCGACCAGGAAAAACACCAGCACCACGTTGAGGATGCCGATCGACAGGGCAGCGGAAATATCAAGCTTCATCAGGGTCGGCGCGATCGATGGCGGCGCGGAGACGATGCCTGCGAATTTGTTGCCAGCCACCAGGAAGCTCATGATGGTCACGGCGACGATGCCGATCAGGATGGCGCCCTTCACCTTCAACCGGTCCAGCGCTACGATGATGAAAAAGCCGGCGATGGCCAGCAATGCCGGTGTCTGGTGTAGGTCGCCGAGCGTCACCAGTGTCGCCGGGCTGGCGGTGACGATGCCGGCATTCTTGAGCGCGATGATGCCGAGGAAAAGCCCGATGCCGGCGGTGATCGCGGTGCGGATTGAATGCGGAATGCCGTTGATGATCATCTCTCGGATGCGAAACAGGCTGATGGCGAGGAACAGGCAGCCGGAGATGAATACCGCGCCCAGCGCCGCCTCCCAGGTATAACCCATGCCCTTCACCACGCCATAGGCGAAGTAGGCGTTCAGGCCCATGCCGGGCGCAAGCGCGATCGGATAGTTCGCATACAAGCCCATCACCAGCGTGCCGATCGCCGCCGCCACGCAGGTGGCGACGAACACCGCGTCCTTCGGCATGCCGGCGTCGCCGAGGATGGAAGGATTGACGAAGATGATGTAGGCCATGGTCAGGAAGGTGGTGAGGCCGGCGAGCAACTCGGTGCGCACATCGGTGCCCTGTTCCTTCAGTTTGAAAAACCGTTCCATCCATCCCATGTGTTTACTCCTGGCTGATTATTCTGTGGAAGTTGTTTGCGCTATCCGGATTCAGACTGAACGCGTCAGGCCGCCGTCGACCCGGATATTCTGACCAGTAATATAACCGGCATCGTCGGACAACAGGAAGGCGGCGGTCTTGGCGATCTCCTCCGTGGTGGCCTGCCGCCCCATCGGGATCTGCGCGATGGTTGCCGCATCCTGTGCGATCGACTCCACATAGCCGGGCAGCAGATTGTTGATACGGATATTCGATGCCGCCACCTGGTCGGCGTAAATCTTCGTGAAGGCACCCAGCGCTGCGCGAAGGGTAGCCGAAATCGGAAAGCGCGCCGAGGGCTCGAATGCGGCAAAGGTCGAGATGTTCACGATCGCGCCGCCACCGTGCGCCTGCATCACCGGCGTGGTCAGGCGCATCATGCGCACGACATTCAACAGCAGCAGGTCCAGGCCGTCATGCCAGTCCTCATCGCTCAGCTCCAGCAAGGGCCCTTTCTTCGGATGGCCGGTATTGTTGATTACCGCATCGATGCGGCCATAACTCGCCATCGCCAGCGACACCAGGGTCTGAAGATCATCTTCGTTATCGCTTGCCCCCTGGAACGCCGCGCCGCCCAGCTCTTTCGCCAGGTCATGGATCTGCTCCGAGCGCGACATCAGCACCAGCTTGTAGTCCCTTGCAGCCAGCTCCCTTGCACAGGCGGCCCCGATGCCGCGCGAAGCGGCGGTAATCAATGCGACTTTCTGCATGTGCTGGCTCCTTTTGTTTCCTTGTTTAACGATGGAAAGATCCTGCGACCGGTTCCTTGCCGTGTTCAAGATGACTGGCTACTTTAATCTCATTGCATGCATCGGCGCCATAGTATGGCAATGCCGCAATTGAGATGCCCGGATGCTGCCGCGTACAATACACGCATGAATATTCATCTTACTGACCTGGAACAGGCAATCAATTTCTGGCGTAACCGGCGTCCATCGACCGGCGAGGAGCGCGCGCTGTCGCGCGAGGTTGACACGCTGGCGACGCTGTATGCACTAATGATTTTTCACCGCGTTAAAACCCTCCCGGTCGAGCAGATCGAAGAGGACGCACGCACGCTGATCGATGCCTGGCGGAAGGCATCCACATAGAAATTGCTGGAATAGTCCCTTCGTGGATCAGCGAATGAACGTCAGCCGAATTGGTCAAGAGCAAACGGATTTCAAAGCTGCATTTACCTAGGGAAACATTTTTTATTGTCTTAACTGCAATTTACTTTTACACTTGTTTCAGATGAACCGTGATGCACCGATTGTCCGTGTTTCACGGTTTTTTATTGCCCGTATAAGTCGGTCGGCCGCGGAAAAGCTGGAGATGATGCGGGATTTGGGTGGATGCAGTTCCATGCTTATCAGCCTTGGTCTTTGCTTACCGGCTTTGCGTGTTCGTTTAAGTAACAGTTAGACATCTGAAACACGGAGGTTTTACTTGAGCAAGCTGATGAGTATGTTCGCTAGATCGGTGCGAGGCTGCTTCGCCATCATAGTGATCGCCGTTTTGAGCCCTGTCCACGCTGCCGAGTGGCAGGCTCCCGAAATGGGAAGCGGACCTGCGGTCATTCTGCTTTCTGGAGCAAGTGGCACTCAGGCGTACCGCTGGTATGCAATGGACGTCGCAAAGCTCGGGTACACGGCCATTCTGGTAGACGGAAGTGAAGTCTGCGCTTCGAGCTCAAGTGGTTGCTGGAAGAGCGATAAGGAGTCAGCGGAGAACTTGCGCAAGCTGATTGAAAAAGCTCAATCCGACAAGCGAGTAAAGTCAGGAAAAATCTCTGTCATTGGCTTCTCGTTGGGTGGCGGTGGTGCACTTGCACACGCCACATCATTGGCAGACTCGGTTGCAGGTGTCGTGGCCTACTACCCGAGCATCACCAGGATTCCTGATCTACGGGCGACGGCGTCTAAGGTGTCGGTGCCATCTCTCGTCATTGCAGGTGAGCGCGACAGCTTCAAATGCTGCCGGGTTGAGTCGATGCGGGAATTTGAGCTGGGAAGCAAAGAGTCGGGAAATCCGGTGGAACTGGTTGTTTACCCCGAAGCCGACCACGGATTCAACCTAGACGGCTCACGCTACCGAGCTAACGACGCGTCTGACGCATGGGAGAGGACAAAAGCTTTTCTCGCGCGAGTTCAGCCTCCAAAGTAGAGCGCAGGTGCCTAACCCTTCCATCGAGCAGATGCCAAGCCGGCTGCGCCGTCTTGGCATCTGCTCATTTCAAACGTTAGGTTTCTGAATGAGTGTTTCAAGATGCACCGTGGCGATCATCATTTTCTCACTCTTTATGAGCGGTTGCACTGTGGCGCGGGTCGCCAATGCATGGTTCCAAACCAAGCAAGCATTCGTCCAATGCACTTCAGATTTTCGAATTGTGTGTGAACCTGGATCCGAAGAGCTGGCGAAAGGAATTGTTCCACTCCTCCCCGATGCGATCGCTTCTGTCGAGAAGACTCACCTTTCAAAGTTCACATCACCAGTCCTCATATACGCCTACGCGACTCAAGAAAGCTTTGCGACGCATAGCGGCGCTCTGGCTTATGCGGACGGAGCCGTATCTCTCGGAAGGCTGAATTTGTCGCCTAAGTTGCTATCTACGCCAGAGCGTATGAAAGGCGTATTGACTCATGAACTGTCGCACTTGCACTTGCAAATGCAAATGGGTTCATTGGCGTGGGCGAGGATACCGAGCTGGTTTCACGAAGGCCTTGCTACTTTCGTGTCCAGCGGAGGCGGTGCCGAGACGGTTTCGGCAGAAGAGGCTATTTCCGCTTTCGCTCAGGGGAAGCACTTTGAACCGGAGAGTTCTCAGTGGGTTCTGTTTCCGAAGAGCGCCGCGTCTTACGGTATCGCGCCGCACCTCTACTACCGGCAGGCGGAGTTGTTTGTCAAATTCATGCACGATTATGATCCCGGCGCCTTTGAGCGCATGCTTGGAATCATTGCAGGCGGAGTGGCGCTCTCAGAAGCAATCGAATCTTCATATCGCGAGGCGTTGTCAGTTCTTTGGAAACGCTTCTTGGACGATCAAAAACCTAACTCCACCATCGAGCGGACGTCTTCCGGCTTCCTTCGCAAGCCCCCAGTCGCCGCTCATGTCGAACGTTAGCATTTAAGGAAATCGCATGCGAGTCGATCTGGTTTCTGAAATCCAGCATGAGTCGTTGATAGACCTGCTGTGTGAACTGCACGCCTATTACAATGAAGGTTCAGTGGTATCTCGTGAAATCGTGCGAGAGCATTTAAGTGAGAATCTTCTGGGAGATGCATCGCCGCACCGGTTAGTCGTCGCGTCGACGGAAGACGGCAGTGTGATCGGATTGGCAGCCATTACATTTGTTTTTTCGCTCGTCGATTTTTCAATTGATCAGCGCAAGCATTGTCAGCTGAAGGAGCTTTTTGTGCGCTCTTCTGCAAGAAGCCGCGGGGTCGGAAAGTCGCTCATGCAGTGGATTGCTCGGTATGCCTATGAACGTGGCTGCAGACGCATCGATTGGCCTGTCAGATCCTGGAATACAAGGGGAATTTCCTTCTATGAAAACCTTGGCGCAGAAAGGGTTGTTGATCGGATCAGCTATCGACTGTCTGAACCGAGATTGGGACTGCTCGCGAATGGAAGCTAACTTGATGGACAACTTCGACTCGCGAGCGAGCCGGTCAACGAGGCATTGAATCGATAAATGATGAAACTAATTGCAATAGCCATACTGGCGATGAATGGATCACTGCTACTTCTCTGGACTTGGCGGGCCTATCGATTTTCGGGTAGCTACAATTCTCGCATGCCTGAAAAGGCGCAAACCGTTTATCTGGCGACGCTATTGCTCGGTCATCAAGCGGCAGCGCATGGCGTCATGTGGCTGCTCAAGGATGGATATAAGGATTGTGCAGTCCAGGAAATTGTTCGTGAGGGAAATCGGCTAAAGCGCTTTACGGTCGCCACCGCGTTGTTCTCCCTTACGATACCGATGCTGGCCATACTATGGTTTCATGATGCGATCTAACCTGCCATTCCCCCGGCGGCCATCGCTGCCGGACCACCGAATCTTTCGACCGCATACGGAATTACATCGCCATCGCCCCCAACCATGATGCGCAACAACCAGATGTCGTTGTTCGGCGTGCCATCTAACCGATCAGGTTCATTGATGCCAAATCAGGGGATCGAATCGCGCCCGATGCCGGCACTTTGTCACGTCGGTCCGATAGCCTTGCCTGACGATCAGCCGGTTCGTCGCCGGGACTTGCCGCGAGGTCGACGGCAGGCAGATGTATAGTGATGACCAACTGAGACAACACCCCCCGATACCATGCCCCCTACCCTTACCGCCCTCACCGGATTCATCGCCTGGACGCTGTTCCTGCTGATCCTGATGGAAATCGTCCGTTCCGGACTAGTCATCAAAAAGACCGTCCAGGCCAACGCCTTCCGGCCGGACAATGCGAATCTTTCCCCGTTCATGCAACGCCTTGCCCGGGCGCATGCGAACTGTCTTGAAGGCCTGCCTGTATTCGGCGGCCTCATGCTGGTCGCGGCGCTGTCAGGGAATGCGGCGATCACCGATCCGCTGGCTTATACGCTGCTGGGTGCGCGTATCGTGCAATCGCTGGTGCATCTTGCATCGCTTTCGGTGATGGCCGTCAACATCCGGTTCATCGCTTTTGCAGTGCAGATCGGTATTGCGGTGTACTGGACGTTCCGGTTGCTCACCCATTAGGCTGCTGGCAGCAAAGCTTCCCGTTTCATTAACCGATGCCCGGTGCACCTGCCGGGCGAAAAGTACTGATTCATCATGACAGCGGATATTCAAAGCACGGTGCCGGTACTGCCATCGCTGGACCTGCAACAGACCGTGGATTTCTACACGAACAAGCTGGGTTTCAGGGTAGCAGGCTGCTATCCGGACTATGCCATCCTGGTGCGCGATGGCTGCGAGATTCATTTCTGGCCATGCGATGACCGGCACATTGCCGAGAACAGTTCCTGCTATATCAGAGGAAACACGCAAAAGCTGTACGAAGACTTCACCTCGCGTGGTTTGGCTATCAAGGAGCCGGCCGTGCGGCCTTGGGGAATGAAGGAACTTTATGTGATCGACCCGCACGGCAATCTGCTGAAGTTCGGCGAGTCGACGTGAAGACAGTCTCCGCGATCTGCGCTGCAGCGACCTTGCGGCGCATCGGAAGGGGACCACGTTAGCTGGATTGGATATCTTCATTCCCAATCCATTGCACTCCGGAGGATGTGTATGCGGTATCGCCTTTCAATTGCTCAAGCGCTGCTTGCCGGGCTGCTCGCGTTGTTTGCGCTTGCGTCGCAAGCGTCTGTCGGCGTTACGGAAATCGAAGGCAAGGACGGCGACGGGCCGGTGACGGTGTTTTATCCCGCCAGCAGCGATGCCGCCACCATCCGGCGCGGATCGTTTACGCTCCAGCTAGCGGCGGACGGCATACCGGTGCAAGGGAACGGGCGCCTGGTCGTGATCTCGCATGGATCGGGCGGTTCACCGTGGCCGCACACCGACCTGGCACGCGCCCTGGTCGAAAAAGGTTTCGTCGTGGCGATGCCGGAACACCGCAGCGACAATTACAAGGATGCCAGCACGCCGGGACCTGAAAGCTGGAAACGGCGGCCCGCGGAGGTATCGCGGGCCATTGATGCAATAGGCCAGGACCCGCGCTTCGGCCGGCTTCTCAGGCTCGATAAAGTGGGAATGTACGGCATGTCGGCCGGCGGGCACACTGCCCTCACCCTGGCTGGCGGCCGATGGTCACCCTCGCAGCTGAGGCGGCACTGCGAAGCCCACCTGTCCGAGGATTTCAACAGCTGCGTCGGACTTACCGCCCGTCTCACCGGCGGTATGCTCGACGGCCTGAAGAAGACCATTGCCTTGTCGGTCATCCGACAAATGCTGGGTGACACCGCGTGGTACAGCTACAGCGATCCGCGCATTACGGCGGTCGTGGCCGGCGTTCCGTTTGCCGCCGACTTCGACATGGCATCGCTTGCCGTTCCCCGGACGGCACTCGGTATCGTCAGGGCTGGCGGAGACAAGTGGCTGCGTCCACAATTCCACAGCACACCAGTGCTTCGCGCATGTACCCGATGCGAGCTGGTCGCGGACCTGGCGAACGGAGGACATGGCGCCTTGCTGTCGCCGCTGCCCGAGGCGTCGGGACTGCTCCGGGAACTGCTGGCCGACCCGCCCGGCTTCGACCGCGCGATCCTGCCTGCGGTCGAGCGGAAAATCGTGATGTTTTTTGACAGGCATCTGGTGCCGTAGCAGTTCTTGAACGACTGCACGGCAGATCACCCACGTGGAAGCCATCCTTCTCATCGGCATACAAGGCGCGGGCAAGAGCACCTTCTACTGTGAACGCTTCTTCGATACGCATGTGCGTATCAGCCTGGACCTGCTGCGCACCCGCAACCGGGAGCGCCGGCTGCTGGAGTTCTGCCTGGATACCGGGCAACGCTTCGTCATTGACAAGACCAATACCACCATCGCCGAACGTGCCCGCTATATCGGGCCTGCCCGCGCAGCAGGGTTCAGGGTGATCGGCTATTTTTTCGAGCCCGATCCGAAAGGTTCGTTTGAGCGGAACCGGCAAAGAACGCGGCAGGTTCCCGCAGCGGGATTGTTCGGCACGCTGAAGCGCCTGGAGAGACCTGATCAAGCCGAGGGTTTCGATCAGCTTCACCGGGTGGTGCTGACGCCAGAGGGCGGCTTTGCCGTCTCCGATTATGCAACCGGATGAAGCCTTGCAAGGAAGATGACGTTCATGCGGCCAGATGCCGCGCCTGCCGCTGGGGTGCCGCTTGTCCGGTCGGCGGCGACTTCGTCTTGGTCGCAGGTTTGTTTACCTGTCCGGCATAGTCATTTGCCATCGCGGCGGTCACGGCATCCGCATCGACATCCCTGCCCGTCAGCCATTGCTTTACCAACGCGGCCAGCTTTTCCAGCGCGATGCGATGGGTTGCATCGGTATTGGCAAACAGCCAGTCGGATAGCGCCATGAAATTGGCGAAAGGCGCATCGCCGAGGATGAGAGGCAAGGTATGCGCGAACCGGCCCGAGTTCGCAACCAGGTCCCAGTAGCGGGCGAAGCGCACCAGCCGTTGCATGTCGGTGAAATCGATGCGGTCGGTGGCCAGGATGGTGTACGGCGGATAGGGATCGAACACCATGCCGTATGGCTCGGTGTGGCGGATGATCGGCGTGCCGCGCAATCGCTTCAGGATGCCGAACTGGATCTCGTGCGGACCGAGCGCGACCAGCCGGTCGAAGCCGCGCGCGAAGCTGGCAATGTCTTCGCCCGGCAGGCCGGCGATCAGGTCGACATGCAGGTGCGCATGGGAGTGTTCGCACAGCCAGCGGATATTGTCTGCGGCCTTGTCGTTGTTCTGCTTCCTGCTCACCAGCGACTGCACTTCAGGATTGAAGCTCTGGATGCCGATCTCGAATTGCAGGCAGCCCGGCGGAAATTGCGCGATCGCTTCCTTGAGCGCATCGGGCAGATGATCAGGCACGACTTCGAAGTGGGCAAAGACCGGATCCTCCGGATGGGCGGCCAGCTTGTCGAGGAAGAATTGCATGATCTTCAGGCTGGATTTGATGTTCAGGTTGAAGGTGCGGTCGACGAACTTGAACAGCCGCGCGCCGCGCGCATGCAGCGCTTCCAGCTCGCCGAGGAAGGCGTCGAGGTCGAAGGGCCAGGCGGTCTTGTCGAGCGCCGACAGGCAGAATTCGCATTTGAACGGACAGCCGCGCGACGCTTCCACGTAGAGCGTGCGATGGGCGATGTCTTCGTCGGTGTAGAGACTGTAGGGCAGTGCCAGGTCGGCCAGCGGCGGTTGCGTGCCGGCATGGATTTTCATCAGCGGCTTCGGGCCGTCCAGCACTTGCCGGCAAAGCTGCGGAAAGGTGACGTCGCCCCATCCGGTGATCAGGTAGTCGGCCAGTTGCACGATGCGCTGCTCGTTCGGCTCGTGCGACACTTCCGGCCCGCCGAGGATGATGGTCACGCCGGGCGCGACACGCTTGAGCATCTCCACCACCCGGGTGGTCTCTTCCACGTTCCAGATGTACACGCCGAAGCCGATGATGCGGGGCCGGTGCGCCAGCAGCTTTTCCACCACGTCGGCGATTTTTGCGCCGATGACGAATTCCTGCAGGCGGGTGCGTTCCCGCAGGTCACCCATGTTGGCGAGCAGGTAGCGCAGGCCAAGCGAAGCGTGGGTGTAGCGGGCGTTAAGGGTGGAGAGGATGATGGTCATGGGAAACGGCAATGCGTGGCGCGAGCCTTATTTTACGCGTTGCCGTCGTGACCGGGCGCAGGGCGACGGTGAATCGCCCTGCGCCGCCATGGAAAAATTTCGCTATTTCCCCAGCTCTTTCTCCTGCAGCATCCGCCACATCACCTTGCCGGTCGCCGACTTTGGCAGCGTGTCGACGAACTCGACGATGCGCGGTGTCTTGTAGGCGGCCATTTTTTCATGCGCCCACTTGATGATGTCGTCCTCGGTCGCTTCCGCGCCCGGCCGCTTGACGATGACCGCCTTCACGGTTTCGCCGCGATACGGATCGCGCGAGGCGATGATGCAGCATTCCTGCACCGCCGGGTTCTGGTACATCATCGATTCGACTTCCGCCGGCCAGACCTTGAAGCCGCTGGCGTTGATCATGCGCTTGAGTCGGTCGGTGAAGAAGAAGAAACCTTCCTCGTCCATGTAGCCGAGGTCGCCGGAACGGAAGAAGCGCTTGCCGTCGAGTTCGGCGAATGCTTCCTCGGTCTTTTTCGGATCGTTCCAGTAACCCTGGAATACCTGCGGGCCGTTGATCCAGATTTCGCCGGTTTCGCCCGGCGGCATTTCCTTCAGGCTGGTCGGATCGACGATGCGCGAATCCACATTCAGGTACGGCACGCCGAGGCATTGCTGCTTCATGCGCTGCGGCGGGTTGACGTGCGAGGCCGCCATGGTTTCGGACAGGCCGTAGCCTTCCATATATTGCTGGCTGGTCAGGTCGAGCAGCTTCTGCGCAATGGCCGCCGGCATCGCCGCGCCGCCGCCGGAGACGCGCTTGAGGCCGGAAATGTCGTACTCCGCAAGGCGCGGATTGGACAGGAAGTCGATCATCATGGTCGGGATCAGCGTCCATGTGGTGACCTTGTAGCGGGTGATGAGCTGGCCGGCGGCGTCGCGGTCCCAGCGCGGCAGCACCACGATCGTGCCGCCGGAGAAAATCATCGCGTTCATCACCGACTGCATGCCGGTGACATGGAAGAACGGCAGCACCGCGAGCGTGACGTGGTCCGGCACCGTCGGTCCGGACCAGACGTTGCCGGCGACAGCGTTGAACATGACGGAGCGATGGGTGTGCATGCACCCTTTCGGCTTGCCGGTGGTGCCCGAGGTGTAGGGCATGCAGGCCAGATCGTCGGGGCCGGCGAGGTGCGGACCGGGGGCGTGCTTCTCGGCGACGGCATCGACCCAGGCGATGACGCCGGGCGTGGCCGGCACATTGCGCGGCATGCGCACGAACTCCGGCACCGTCAGGTCGGTGGGCGCGGTGAGGTAGTCGGAATACGCGCCGACGATCACTTTTTCGAGGCCGGATTTGCCGACCAGCGGCGCGATGCGCGGGAAGATTTCCTGCGATGCGAAGGCGACTTTTGCACCGCTGTCTTCGATGTAGTGCTGCAACTCGTCCGTCATCAGCATCGGATTTACCGGCACCACCATCGCGTCCGCGCGCATGATGGCGTAGAAGGCGATGATGAATTGCGGGCTGTTCTGCATGTCCAGCAACACCCGGTCGCCACGCTGCACACCGCATACTTTCTGCAGGTAGCCGGCGAGCGCGTTCACTTCATCGAGCACCTGTGCGTAGCTGAGGACGGAGTCGTAAAAGACGATCGCAGGCTTGCCCGGATAACGCCTGGCCGACACTTCAAGGTTAACGTAGACGCTGGTGTCCGGTGTGGTGATGGCATAGGGAAGGCCTACCGGCCAGTGGGGGTAGTGGGTAGTATTCATGTCTCCGCCTGGGATTTGTAATAAAAATGGCTAGGCAGATTATAGGTGCGAGCGGGAAATACTGCAGGAAGCACCCCGCCCGGCATTGATGCAGCTCATGACTGCTTAGTGTCTGGCGCAGTGTGCAGCTCCATGCATGACTCATGCTGCAACGCACCACACAGGAGGAAAACTTTTGCCGGCAAATCCGGTCATTTCTGTTCCATGACAAAAGACACTATCCACATCGGCGTGATTTCCGACACGCATAACCTGCTGCGTCCCGAGGCAAGAATCGCATTAGCGGGATCGGACCACATCATCCATGCCGGCGACATCTGCGGCCCGCAGGTGCTGGAAGAGCTGGGCCGCATCGCGCCGGTCACGGCGGTGCGCGGCAATAACGACCGGGGCACATGGGCCGATGAACTCAGGGAACGGGAAACCATCGTGATCGGCGGCGTGACGCTGCACATCGTGCATGACATGGGCGATCTGGATGTCGATGCGCACGCAGAGGGCATCGGCGTCGTGATCACCGGTCATTCGCACAAGCCGTCCATCAAAATGGAGAGCGGGGTGCTTTATCTGAACCCGGGCAGTGCCGGGCCGCGCCGCTTCAAGCTGCCGATTTCACTCGCCTTCCTCGAGATCCGCGAGGGACAGCGCGCCGCCCGCATCCAGACGCTCGAAGTCGACTGACAGGCGTGCAGCGGCCGGTTAATAATCCTGTGGCAGCGACTGCATGCCGCCGTGCGCGTCGGCGCTGCCGGTCATGCTGAGCGCCACCGCTTCGGCGACGCGGATGCCGTCGACCGCGGCGGAAAAGATGCCGCCCGCATATCCTGCTCCCTCGCCCGCAGGGAACAGGCCCTTCACATTCCGGCTTTGGTAGTTATCCAGGCGCGTGATGCGCACCGGCGACGAGGTGCGCGTCTCGACGCCTGTGAGCACCGCATCTTCCATCGCATAGCCCTTGATCTGCCTGTCAAACACCGGCAGTGCTTCGCGGATCGCTTCGATCGCATAGGCCGGCAGGCTGGGCGCAAGATCGCACAGGCGCACGCCCGGCTTGTAGGAAGGCAGCACGGAACCGAATGCAGAGGATGCACGGCCGGCGAGGAAGTCGCCGATCAGCTGGCCGGGCGCGTCGTAGTTGCCTCCCCCCATCTCGAATGCACGCGACTCCAGCTCGCGCTGGAGGTCGATGCCCGCAAGCGGATGCCCCGCGCCGCGATCGGCCGGATAGTCGGCCGGCGTGATGCCGACCACGATGGCGCTGTTGGCATTGCGTTCGTTGCGTGAATACTGGCTCATGCCGTTGGTGACGACGCGGCCCGGTTCCGACGTGGCAGCCACCACCGTGCCACCGGGGCACATGCAGAAACTGTAGACCGAACGTCCGCCGGAGCCATGGTGCACCAGCTTGTAGTCGGCGGCGCCGAGCATCGGGTGACCGGCGAATTTGCCGAAGCGCGCACGGTCGATCAGCGACTGCGGATGCTCGATGCGGAAGCCGATCGAAAACGGCTTGGCTTCCATGTAGACGCCGCGGTCGTACAGCATCTGGAAGGTGTCGCGGGCGCTATGGCCGACCGCCAGCACCACGTGGTCGGCTGCAATGGTTTCGCCGCTCTCCAGCCGCACGCCGCGCACCTGGCCGTTCTCGATGTCGATGTCGTCGACCTTGCAGCCGAAGCGGAATTCACCGCCCAGCGACTCGGTCGTGGCGCGCATGGCTTCTACCATCTTCACCAGGCGGAAGGTTCCGATATGCGGCTTGCTGACATACAGGATTTCCGGCGGCGCATAGGCCTGCACGAATTCGGTCAGCACCTTGCGGCCGTAATGCTTCGGGTCCTTGATGCCGCTATACAGTTTGCCGTCGGAAAAGGTACCGGCGCCCCCCTCTCCAAATTGCACGTTCGACTCGGTATGCAGTTCGCGTTTTCGCCACAGGCCCCAGGTATCCTTCGTGCGCTCGCGCACCGCCTTGCCGCGTTCCAGGATGATGGGACGAAAACCCATCTGCGCCAGCAGCAGGCCGACGAAGATACCGCACGGTCCGGTGCCGATCACGACAGGCCTGCTGGTTATTCCCGTAGGCGCATGCGCGACGAAGCGGTAGGTCATGTCGGGCGCAGGCTTGATATTGTTGACGCCGGCGAAGCGTTGCAGCAGTGCTGTTTCATTCCTGACGTCGACATCCAGCGTGTACACCAGCGAGATAGCGCTGCGCTTGCGCGCATCGTAGCCGCGGCGAAATACCGTGAAGCCGACCAGGTCCGCGGCGTCGATCTTCAGCCGCGCCAGGATGGCGGCATGAAGTTCTTCTTCCGCATGGTCGAGCGGGAGTTGTACATCAGTCAATCGCAGCATGCGCAGTCAGTCCGAATAAATGCTGTTGGGGTGGGAAGGTGCCGGTCGCCGCAGACGGTGTTGCCGGACGAGGCTGGGAATGGCGTTGGGCAGGCCGCATTTTACCGCACCGCTGCGGTAATAAAAAAAGCGGAGCGGCCATCTCTGGCATCGCTCCGCATGAATTGCTTAGGTTCAACCGCCCTGCTGCCGGCGGCATGGCTTGCTACCTGATTACCTCAGGAATGCGTCAGGCGTTTTTGAACTGCTCGCGCAAACGCTTGACCTGATCGTGGTTCTGCAGCACGCCCTGATACTGGCGCTCCACGATGTTGCGCACATCCACCGGCAGGTTTTTCTCCAGCGCCGTCCGGTAGCTGCGCACCGCGACATCTTCGCCGCGCTCGCATTCATTGAGGATGGACTTGTCATCCTTGCCGGTGACCAGCGACTTCAGGTCGACCCAGCGGCGATGCAAGGCGCCGCCCAGACCGCTGCTGGTTTCCGGATCGCCGCCATACGTGCGCACCAGTTGCTGCAGTTCACCTGCTGCCTGGGCACAGCCCTGCGCCCGGTTCATGAACAGCGATTTGATCTGGGTATCCTTCAGGTCATCTGCGCAGGTACGGAAACCGTCTTCACCATCCTTGCAGGTTTCGATCAAATCGTTGAGGGTCGAGATCACTTCATCGTTATTCATGTTTTCTCCTATGTTGGTTGATCGCTATCGATCATCGAATCAGGCATTTCAGCCTGAATGCCGATTACTTGCCGGTGCTGCCCGAACCGGAGCCTGCTGAACCGGCACCCGTGGAAGCGGCACCGCCCGATGCGCCGCTGCTGCCGGAGGATGCACCGCCTTTACCGGATGCAGTTTTGGCGCTGGCAGTGTCCTGGCGTGCAGTCTGCAAATGCTGGTCGACGACCGGGATCATCTTGGTCACGAGAGCTTTCACTTCAGGGTCCTTGGCAGTCTTTTCCGCTTTTTGCAGCATGCCATGGGCGTTACGGTGATCCGTTACGCCGCCCTGCGCCATGTACTGCTTGTCGAACTTCTCGCCCTCGAGCGCGCTCAGCTTCTTGGCCATGGCCTTGTGCTTCGCATCCGGCTCTTTCGGCAGCGTGACGTTCTTGGACTGGGCGAGTTGCTCCAGTTCACCCTGCGCCTTGGTGTGGTCGTCGATCATTTGCTGCGCATAGGTCTTGACCTTTTCATCCTTGCTCTTGCTTTGCGCCAGTTTTGCCGCCTCGATTTCCGAGATATTCGTAATGGCCATCTGACGCAGGATGCTCTGGTCGCCCTTGCTCAGGCTGCCCTCAGCCTTGCTGCTGGCACTGGCCGACTTTTCGCTGGCGCCCGATGTTGCTGCCGCGCTTCCCGACGCGCCGCTGCCCTGGCTGCCGGTGGAAGGCGTGGCACTTGCGCCGGATGCAGCCGAACCGCCGCTGGCGCCCGGTGCCCTGGAATCGGCAGCGGTGGACGATGTACCGGTGGTCGCTGCGGTGCCGCTGGTACCGGTGGTTGTGGTCTGTGGATGGACCGATGCTGCGCTAAACATGAGCGCCAGTGTGGCGGCGCCGAGCATGTGCGGTAAATGTTCGCGTTTTAGCATGAAAATTCTCCTTTGAAATTTGGACGGTAACTTGTGAGTTACAGGGTTGCCGTAAGCAGAAGGCAATGTGCGTGCCACGCTTGCGACGTCACCGATGCCGTATGAGGGCGCTCACGGGAGGCGTTCAGGAGGCATTCGTGTTGCCTTCGCCCGACCGCTCTTACGATCAATGACAGGCCGTTTGAACGGACTACAGGGGCCAGGAAAAAATTACAGGGAGGGAAACGGAAATCCGTTTCCCTCCCGGATGCAGCGCGGCGGCATCAAGATGCATTACCAGCGATTCTTGGCTGCAATTGCTGGCTTGCTATTGCCTGCCGCTAGTACTGGCTGCTATTACTGGCCACTCTTCGTGCCTGTCGTTGGACGAGCGCTGGTGGTTTCGTTCTCACCAGTCGGGCTCATCTGGCCTGCGCGGTTGGCGCTGGTCTTGCCTGATGCGTCCTTGCTGGTTGCATCAGCTTTGCCGCTCGACGAGCCCGAGCTGGCGCCGGTGGAACTGCCCGTGCCCGAAGTGGACCCGGTGGAACCGCTGGACTTCGAGCTTGCCGAGCCGCCGGACTTAGAGCTTCCCGAACCGCCCGAAGTATTGTCGGCACCGCTGCCTGTGGCCGAGCTGCTTGCAGGCGGACGTGCGCTGGTTGTTTCATTCTCGCCGGTCGGGCTCATCTTGCCTTCGCGGTTTGCCTGGGTTTTGCCTGCGGCATTCTTGGTTGTTGCGTCAGGCTTGTCGCTGCTGCTGGAACCGGAGCTCATGCTGCTGCTCTTCCCAGTCGTGCCGCTGCCCGATGCGCTGCTGCCGGTTGTGCCGGTTGTGCCGCTAGCGCCGCTGGTGGAGGATGAGGTGTCCGAAGTCTTTGGACGAGCGCTGGTAGTTTCGTTTTCACCGGTCGGGCTCATCTGGCCTGCGCGGTTGGCGCTGGTCTTGCCTGACGCATCCTTGCTGGTTGCATCAGCTGCACCGCTCGACTGCGCCTGGACCGATGCTGCGCCGAACATCATCGCAAATGCCGCGACGCTCATCATTCGACTCAATAATTTGCTCTTGGTCATGTTGGTTCTCCTTTGGTTTGTTTTCACAATGCCGCCGGAATATGCGGCGACCTATGACATGACAAACGCAATGGTCGTGCCAGATGCGCAATATTGCTTTTGGCTACAAGGAATGGCGTGATACGAGGAGAAATGCGGGAAGCGCTCAGGTAGAAAATACAGAAACGATGCAAATTTACAAAATCGCATCTGCATGTGAGAGCAACAGCCGGATGATGCCTGCAGGAAGCAGGTCCAAGAAGAAACGATGGTCTTTAAAAATATGCGGACACGATGGCGCACGAGGCGGCCCCTTTCTCATCGTGTCCGCACGTAACCGAAGATTCGTTATGCGTGAGAAGTTGTGCAGGACCGGCAGCGATAAATCACTGCCGTCCGGATAAAACAGTGATCAGCTTCCGCGCTGACGCTTCTCGCATTTGCATTCAACGGTGCTTAATACCTTGCCTTCCGGATCCACAGTTTCCAGATGCACATCAAAGCCCCACAAGCGTGCCACGTGCTTCAGTACTTCATTGGTCTGTCCGCTCAGGGGACGGCGCAGGTACTGATTATGGCGGAGGGTTAAAGCCCGGTCGCCGTGGGTATCGACAGACCATACCTGGATGTTCGGCTCGCGGTTACCGAGGTTGTACTGTCCGGCGAGCTGCTCCCGGATATAGCGGTAGCCGCGTTCATCATGGATCGCCGACACGCTGAGCTTTTCCTTCTTGTCGTCGTCAAGAATCGAGAAGAAGTGGAAATCCCGGATCAGCTTCGGCGACAGGTACTGCGCGATGAAGCTTTCGTCCTTGAAGTTGCGCATTGCGAAGTCAAGCGTCTTCTGCCAGTCGCCGCCGGCGATGTCCGGAAACCAGTGACGATCCTCGTCGGTCGGTTCCTCGCAGATACGGCGGATGTCACGCATCATCGCAAATCCCAGTGCATACGGATTGATGCCACTGTAGTACTTGCTGGTAACGGGCGGCTGGTACACCACATTCGTATGGCTCTGCAGAAACTCCATCATGAAGCCGTCGCCGACCACACCTTCCTCATACAGCTTGTTGAGGATGGTGTAGTGCCAGAACGTCGCCCAGCCTTCGTTCATTACCTGGGTCTGGCGCTGCGGGTAGAAGTACTGCGAAATCTTGCGGACGATGCGCACGATCTCGCGCTGCCATGGCTGCAGCAGCGGCGCAAACTTTTCGATGAAGTACAGCAGGTTTTCCTGCGGCTCGGCCGGGAAGCGGTCAGGCGCGCTGACAGCCACGGATTCTTCGCGGCGTGGCAGGGTGCGCCACAGATCGTTTACCTGCGACTGCAGATAACGCTCGCGTTCTTCCTGGCGTTCACGTTCTTCGGCCATCGACAGCTTGGCGGGTCGCTTGTAACGGTCGACGCCATAGTTCTGCAGCGCATGGCAGGAGTCGAGCAGCAGTTCCACCGCTTCGATGCCGTGACGCTGTTCGCAATCGGCGATGTAGTTCTTCGCGAACACCATGTAGTCGATGATCGCTTCCGCATCGGTCCAGGTACGGAACAGGTAGTTGTTCTTGAAGAAGGAATTGTGGCCGTAGGAGGCATGCGCGATCACCAGCGCCTGCATCGTCAGGCTGTTCTCTTCCATCAGGTAGGCGATGCACGGGCTGGAATTGATGACGATCTCGTAGGCCAGTCCCATCTGCCCGCGCTTGTAGCTCTTCTCGGTCGACAGGAAATGCTTGCCGAACGACCAATGGCTGTAGGACACCGGCATGCCAACCGATGCGTAGGCATCCATCATCTGCTCGGCGGTGATGATCTCGAGCTGGTTGGGATAGGTGTCGAGCCCGAAGCCTTCCGCCACCCGGCGAATCTCGCCGTGGATCTGCTCGATCAGCTCGAAGGTCCATTCCGACTGGTCAGGCAGGCGGACCGGCTTGGCAGCCTTTTTGCGGGATGTCTTGCCGGTCGCCCTGGCGGCCGGCTTGCTTGCCGTTTTCCTGATTGCGGTCTCTGTCATTTCGGTTGCTTCTTGAAAAGTTCACGGAATACCGGGTAGATATCCGCCGGCGTTTCAATCTTCTGCATCGCGAAGTGCGGATGGTGCGCCGGGATCTGGGTGTATTCCTCCCACAGGTTCTGCGGCTCGCCGTCGGTGATTTCGACGTAGGCGTAATACTGCACCATCGGCATGATCGAATTGATCAGCAGGTTGCGGCAGGTGATGGAATCGTTATCCCAGTTGTCGCCGTCGGACGCCTGTGCGACATAGGTATTCCAGTCGCTGCTGGCATACCGTTCCTCGATGACCTTCTTCAGCAGGTGCAGCGCCGACGACACCACCGTGCCGCCCGACTCGCGGGAATTGAAGAACTCATCCTCGGTCACTTCCGACGCCTGGGTATGGTGGCGAATGAACACCACCTCGATCTTTTCGTAGGCACGCGTCAGGAACAGGTACAGCAGGATGAAGAAGCGCTTGGACGCATCCTTCTTCGCCTGGTCCATCGAGCCCGACACGTCCATGATGCAGAACATCACCGCCTGGCTGGTCGGCTTCGGCACCAGGATGCGGTTGCTGTAGCGCAGGTCGATCGGATCGATGAACGGAATCGCCTCGATCTTGATGCGCAGCTTGCGGATTTCCTGCTTGAGTGCCAGGATCCGGTGATCGTCCTCGAAGGCGGTGCGCTGCAATTCCTCCAGCTCCGCCTCCGCCTCGCGCAGCCGTTTGCGCGACCCGCCGCCGACAGCGATGCGCCGGCCGAGTGCCCCGCGCAGCGAGCGCAGCACATGGATGTTGGACGTGGTGCCGGACAGCTTGTAGCCGGCGCGCTGTTGCTTGAACTCGGTGACCGACTTCAGCTGCGTCTTGATCAGGTTGGGCAGTTCGAGGTCTTCAAAGAAGACGTTCAGGAACTCGTCGCGCGACAGCTCGAACGCGAAATCGTCCTCGCTCGTTTCCTCGCTGTTGCCTGCCTTGCCCTTGCCCTGACCGCTGCCGCCCTTTGGCCGCTGCAGCTGGTCACCCTTCTGGTATTCCTTGTTGCCGGGCCGGACCGTTTCCCACACGCCGCCCTGGGCGTGGCCGAAATTCGGCTCGTTGATGTCCTTGACGGGAATCGAAATCTTTTCGCCCTTCTCGACCTCGGTGATCGAGCGGCCCTTGATGGCACGTTCCACTGCCTGTTTGATCTGCCCTTTGTATCGGCGCAAGAACCGCTCGCGGTTTCCCGCGGATTTGTTCTTGCCCTGCAGACGCCGGTCGATGAGGTGAACCAAAGTGCCTCCTGCTTGTGATGCTACGTGGCTTGGATGCCAGGGTGCTTCACTTCAAATCTGACTGGGTTCGTCCGCCGCGCCAGTCTGGCGCGGCGGACGAACGGACTTCTACTGACCTAGTCCCTTACCCCTTTCAGGGGGAAGGTTAGGATGGGGGTAGTGCGCTCGAATCAACGCATGCAGCAGCTCAACCTCACTACCTCCTCCCTAGCCCTCCCCCTGCAAGGGGGAGGGCACCTTGCAGCGATGGAAATCGATTACGACGACTTCCGTACCCGCAGATACCACTCGCACAACAACCGTACCTGCTTCGCCGTATAGCCCTTCGCCACCATCCTCGATACGAACTCCTGGTGCTTGTTCGCGTCATCGGCGCTGGCTTTGGCATTGAACGAAATCACCGGCAGCAATTCCTCGGTGTTGGAGAACATCTTCTTCTCGATCACCGTGCGCAGTTTTTCGTAGCTGGTCCAGGTCGGATTTTTTCCGTTGTTCTGGGCCCGTGCGCGCAGCACGAAGTTGACGATCTCGTTGCGGAAGTCTTTCGGATTCGAAATGCCGGCAGGCTTTTCGATTTTCTCGAGCTCGCTGTTGAGCGAATCGCGGTCGAAGCTTTCACCGGTGTCCGGATCGCGGAATTCCTGATCCTGGATCCAGTAATCGGCGAACGTCACGTAACGGTCGAAAATGTTCTGGCCATACTCGGAATAGCTTTCGAGGTAAGCCGTCTGGATTTCCTTGCCGATGAACTCGACGTAACGCTGCGCCAGGTACTCCTTGATATAGGAGAGGTACTTCTGCTCCAGCTCCGCCGGGAATTGCTCGCGCTCGATCTGCTGCTCCAGCACATACAGCAGGTGCACCGGATTGGCTGCGACTTCGGTGGTATCGAAGTTGAAGACCTTGGACAGGATCTTGTACGCGAAACGGGTCGACAGACCGCTCATGCCTTCGTCCACGCCGGCATAGTCGGTGTATTCCTGGCGCGACTTCGCCTTCGGATCGGTGTCCTTCAGGTTCTCGCCGTCATAGACCTGCATCTTGCTGAAGATGCTGGAGTTTTCCGGATCCTTGATGCGTGACAGCACGGCAAACTGCGCCATCATCTTCAGGGTGCCGGGCGCGCACGGCGCTTTCGACAGCGACGAGCTGCGAACCAGCTTGTCATAGATCTTGATCTCGTCCGATACGCGCAGGCAGTACGGCACCTTCACGATATAGATACGGTCGAGGAACGCTTCGTTGTTCTTGTTGTTGCGGAATGCCTTCCACTCCGACTCGTTCGAGTGCGCCAGTACCACGCCGTCGAACGGGATCGCGCCGAAACCTTCGGTACCCTTGTAGTTGCCTTCCTGGGTTGCCGTCAGCAGCGGATGCAGGACCTTGATCGGCGCCTTGAACATCTCGACGAATTCCATCAGGCCTTGGTTCGACAGGCACAGGCCGCCGGAATAGCTGTACGCATCCGGATCATCCTGCGAATAATCTTCCAGCTTGCGGATGTCGACCTTGCCGACCAGGGAGGAAATGTCCTGGTTGTTTTCGTCGCCCGGCTCGGTCTTGGAGATCGCCACCTGTTTCAGCACTGATGGATAACGCCGGACCACGCGGAACTGGTTGATGTCGCCGTTGAACTCGTGCAGTCGCTTGACTGCCCATGGGCTGGGGATGGTCTTCAGATAGCGGCGGGGAATGCCGTAATCCTCTTCGAGGATGGCGCCGTCTTCGATCTCATTGAAGAGTCCGAGCGGCGACTCGTTGACGGGCGATCCCTTGATGCAATAGAACGGGACCTTTTCCATCAGCTCCTTGAGCTTCTCGGCGATCGACGATTTGCCGCCGCCTACGGGACCAAGCAGATACAGAACCTGCTTGCGCTCTTCAAGGCCTTGAGCTGCGTGACGAAAATAGGATACGACCTGCTCGATGACTTCCTCGGTGCCGTAGAACTCACGGAACGCGGGATATATTTTTATTACCTTGTTTGCGAAGATCCGGGACAGACGCGGATCATGGCGTGTATCGACCAATTCAGGTTCACCAATCGCTTCGAGCATGCGCTCAGCGGCACTGGCATAGGCGAGTCGATCGCTCTTGCACAACTCCAGATATTCTTGCAGGGAGTATTCCTCTTCCCGCGTCCGCTCATAACGTGCTGCGTAGTTGTCAAAGATTTTCATGGGTGGGTCCTTTGTAATCTACCGGTCGTTGAGTGTGTCGGATGGGTGTCGGATTCAGATGTGTATTTCCACTCCGCAATTTAATAATACGCGCACTTTTCCAGAGCCGATAGGAAATTTTTCTCAAAAAAAGCAGATTTTTTGTAAGCGCGAAAAATTGAAAATTAGGCTTGGCAAATGCTCTTTTCAAAGCAGCATTTCTCTAATGTTTTTTTGCAGAACGAGATGGATTGCGCAAAACTTTTTTGCGTGTAAGTTGTCACGCGGCGGGTAACAAATCTGATTTTGATAACGAACCATTGGCGCAAATGCGACACTCATATGAATTCGCAGTGGCAAATGACTTTCGCTTATTCGTTATACCTGTTGGGATGCCTTGAACAATCAGCAAAGGTGTGGGGTAAAACTGGTCCACTTCATGCGTTTGCATATCGACCATGCATCGATGGTGATGGTGATGTTGATGGTGATGTCGCCGATGCAGGCGAAGAACCTGCATCACTTCATTTTCCAAACAATCCTTTTAACCCCTCCTTCACCCTGTCCTCCACCCGACCCTTCGGTCCTTCCAGGGCCTTCTGCGCTTTCGATCTGAGTTCTTCTTTTTTCTCGTCGAGCTTCTGCCGGGCCAGTTCGGATGCCATGCCGGCAACATCGATGCGCCAGCCGATCGCATCGAAAGGCCCCGACAACCTGACCGGGATGGTCAGGCCCTTGAGTGCCTGCAGTTCCGGACCGCCCTGCCCCTCCAGCGTCGAGACGACCGTGGTCTTTGCAAGGTAGTCGATGCGCTCCTCACCCAAGTGAATATCCCCTGCGCCGCCGACGCGGATGAGTGGCGATTTGATACTAAGGTCATCGTTGCGCGCAACACCGCCTGCGATTCGGAAGGTTCCGGACAATTCACTGAAGTCGGTCTTGTCGCCGGCAGCCGCGGTGCCTGATTGCGGCGGTGCATCCCCCCGCAGTTCACCGATCTTTGCCTTTGCATTGCGCACCGCCTGAGCAATATTGACGCCGCGTACACTGCCGTCGCGCAGTTCGAGGGCGGCGCTGCCATTGAGGCTCTTTTTGATCTGCCCGAATGCCGCGCCGGTGCCGCTGACATCGAGGCGCACGTTTCCCCTGCCTTCGATGCGGCTGCTGCCGAGCGCATCCTTCAGCAGCGGGCCGACTTCAATGCCGGACAGGTTCTGCCTGACCGATACCCGCGCCGGGTTGCCGGCCATGACGGATAACGCACCTGCCGCATTGCCTCCATAAAGACTGGCGGTAAAGGGATCAATGTCAGCTTTGCTGTTTCGCGCCTTCAATGCCATGCGTACATTGGAAGCCCGGATGCCGGACACCTTCAGCGAACCGATCCGCAGGTTGCCGTCGGCCTGCAGCGTGCGAAGTAGCGACAGGTCGACCGGCTCTTCAGCAGCCGGCCTCGCGGTCGAACCGCCTTTTGCAGGCGTGGACTGCGGTGGCGGCTTGCGCTTGTAGCGATCAAGATCGAGCCGGTCGATGCCGATATCGAAGGTATAGGCAGGTGGCGAGAACCGGTTCAACCCCAACCGGGCGTCGTAGGTGCTGTCATCCAGGCTGCCCTTGAGCGTCGCGGCCACAGTTTTTTTATCAAAATCGATTCGTGTGCTGCCGGCGGTTTTAAAGGCGAGCGTGCCGCCGGCGGGATTGGGCAAGGTGAATCCGCCCTCGATGGTTGGCAATTCGATATGCATCTTGTCGAGGTTGGCGGAGAAAGGCGTGCTCATTGCACCATTGATTGCCGCCCCGTCCTTCTGGCCGGAGAGGGTCAATGCCATCCGCGGCGAGTTCAGCAGCAGCTTGTCGATACTACCGCTCAATGGACCGGCCAGCGTTGCTTTCGCGTCGAGGCCGGCATCGTTCACCGTGGCCTCGATCGTAACCGCCGCCAACTGGAACGACTGCGGCGAGCCGTCGAACGAAGGCGCGGCGAAGGTGGCGGTGATGGTCTGCGCGCCTTGCACCAGACGAAGATTGCCATTGATTTTTCCGCCATTCACCTTTGCATCGGTGACGGCGAGTTCAGGTATGTCGAATTTCACATCGACTGCCTTGCCTTCCTGCTTGCCGTTCGCGGTGATCCGGATACCGTGGAGCGTGATTCGTTTTGCCGAAGGCGACAGGTCGGCGTCGCCGGCGGCGGTGGCGACGAGGTCCGTGATACCCGCCACCCGCCCCTTGACCCTGGCATCGAGATCCTTGATTTGGTAGCGCCCTTGCCCGAGGTGGAATGCGAAGCCGCTGTCGATCGCGAGCTGTGCATCGACATCCGGCTTGTCTGCCTTGATATCGGTTGTCAGTTGCAGGCTGCCCGGGACGCCGTCAGCGATCCTGCCGGTTTTGATATCGAGGTTGGCCAGCTCGATCCGGCGGTCCTGCTGGCGGTCGTCGATGCGTATCCGCGCATCATTGATCTGTACGCTGTCGATATCGAAACCGACTACGCTGCGGGACGCGGGTTGCGGCGCAACCGCATCCCTGGCTGGCGGAGCGTTCCTGCCAAGCAGGTCATCGAAGTTGGTGGTGCCATCCCCGCCGCGCCGGATGTCGGCGCGCAGGCCATCGATGCGCACATGGTCGACCACGAATTGCTTTGACAGCAATGGCAGCAGCGCCAGCGACAGTCTTGCGCTATCGACAGCGGCGAACTCTGCCGTGCCGCCGCGTTCGGAAATAGATGCCTGGCCGAGATCGGCAGCGATGCGGGGAAAGAACCGAAGCTGGATGTTGCCGGGGATGGTCAGGGTGCGCTGGTATTTGTCCTGCACCAGTTGCACCAGTTGCGGCTTGTAGTCGTTGGGGTCGAACGTCGCCGCGAGAATGGCGGCGGCGGCCACCACGACGGCAAGCAATGCAGCGATTCCGATGGCAACGCGTCTGGCGAGTCTTGGCATGTCTTCCCTCCCGGCAGCCGTTGGCGTCGCGGCCGTTACCGTGAAACAGGGTCAGCCGCCGCCGCGTCGGTGTGCTTTCAGGGCGAAACGCGCCGGATCGAGCGCCTCCACGAGGTCCCGTTCCGCCGGCAGCGGCTCGCCGTTCAGTTGTGCGGCCAGCAATTCGGCACAGAATGGCGCCCATACGAGTCCGCGCGAACCGTAACCCAGCAAGCCGTGCAAGCCGGGCAGGCGCGGCACATCGCGCAGTCGGCTGCCGCCGATGCCGGCCTGTTGGTCTGGCAGGGCACCGACCAGCGGGAGCCGGTCCGGCGAGGCGCACCGGAATCCCACCCTGCCGGCAAGCGCCGCGTCCGCCACTGCCCGTGCAGCATTCGGCAGGAGCTGCGACAGCCGTGCGAGGTTCTGGGCATGGCTGTCCTGGCGCAGTTGACGGTCGTCATCGAAATCGTACGATGCGCCCACGCTGTACATGCCATTGACGGCACGGGTCAGATAACCCTCTCCCGATACCACGACCTGCAGTTCCGGCAGGGACCGGGCCGGCAGATGCGTCACCTGCCCGCGGATCGCCGTCAGTGGCAACTCGTCTGTCTGAGAGAAGGAAGTTGCATAAGTTCCATTGGCAAGAATGACGACCGGCGCTTCGTCAATGGTCGTTCCGTCTGCATCCGTCACCCGCCAATGTTGCTTCGACCGGGCCAGCATGGTCGCGCTGCACGCGAAACGGCGCTGGACACGTTCTCCGCACCCCGCAAGCATTGCGTCGCAGAAGCTCGACGGGCGCACCCAGCCGCCTTCCGGAAACAGCCAGCCGCCATGCGACGGCTCCCCGGCGAGGAGTGCCGAGACAGCCATGCCGTCCAGCCAGCGCACATAGTTCGCCGGGTACTGATGCGACATCGCCGTCCGGCATTGGTCCTGCGCATCGGCGTCACTGGTGGCGAGCTGAAGTACGCCGCATGCCTCGCCGTCGAATGCGGTGCCGATGCCGCCGAGATGGCGCCAATAGCACAATGCGAACAGATAGGATGCCCGTGCCAGCCGCGCGGCGGGATTATCGTCCCTGGCGAGAAGTGGTTTGACGATGCCGGCAAGGTTACCGGATGCCTCCTGGCCCGGCCGGTCATGCCGTTCGATCAGCGTGACCTGCCAGCCGCGTGCCGCAAGTCGCTCGCAGGCGGCGCTGCCGGCAAGGCCGGCGCCAATGACGATGGCTTTTCGTTGCGGTGCCGGCGAACTGGCCGTGGTCGATTGCCAGCGGGGTGCAAATTCGGCGACGAGGCCACGTTGACCGTCAGGCAGGGGAAACGGCGCACAACGAAAGCCGGCCTGTGCCAGTGCCGCACGCGCCGTATCCGGCAGATCGTCGGTGCAGGCCAGGACCGCGCCCTCCGCTGCCAGGCGGCCAAGCCGTGACAGGGACAACGCCCGACCGGATGGATCGGCGTCCGCCGGCGCGGGATGCAGATAGAACGCATCCGCCCGGGCATCGATCTTCGCCAGCCAGGAATCGGCATCCGTCAATATCAGGGTCAACATGACGCGCCCGTCGGCCAGCAACAGCCGGTGAAAGCCGGGCATCGGCGGCGGCCAGGCGGCGCGCAACTGCGCCGACAGCACGGCAAGTTCCGGCCAACCGGCATGCAGCCGGGCCAGATCGGACAGGCTGAACGGATGCGACTCGACTGCCAGGTAATGCAGCCGCCGCGGAGCCGCCGCATCGTCCTGCCACGCCTTCCAGGTTGCCAGGAAACTGGCGCCGGCGCCGAAGCCGGTGTCGAGAACGGTAAAGCATTCGCGCCCGCTCCATCGCTGCGCGGCGCGCGTCCCGGCCAGGAAAAGATCGCGTGCACGCGGCAATGCGCCCGTCGTATGGGCGGCGTCGTTCGGCAGCGCGGCGGGGACCAGTGGCGTGGGAATCATCGAGAAAGTGTGTGCCGGGCCAGACGAAAAGCAAACTGGCATGCGAACAAGCGAGCAATGATAATTGACTTGCACGATAATAGCGGCTTTCCATAATGACGCGTCGCCGCCAGCCCGCGGACCGACATGCTTCTCCGCCCAAGCCGTTTTCACTGACCACACATGAACAGTTCCGACAGCACCGCAAAGCCCGCTTACATCATCAAGGATTCAAAAATCCACGGCAAAGGCGCCTTCGCCACCCGCAAGATCCCGGAAGGTACGCTGATCGTCGAATACGAAGGCGAACGCATCAGCTGGCAAAAAGCGGAAAAGCGGCACGCCGAGAAAGAAGGGAATTCCTCGCACACTTTTTTCTTCAGCCTGGAAAGCGGGCGCATCATCGATGGCGGCAGCGGCGGCAACGATGCACGCTGGATCAATCATTCCTGCGAACCCAATTGCGAAGCGCGCGAGGAAAAGAAGCGCATCTTCATTTACGCGCTGCGCGACATCAAGCGCGGTGAAGAACTGAAATACGACTACGGGCTGCAGCTTGAAGAGCGCCACACCGCCAAGCTGAAGCAGACCTATGCCTGCCTTTGCGGCGCGAAGAATTGCCGCGGGACGATGCTGGCGCCCAAACGCTGAGGCACGCTGCCTCCTCGTCCCGGCACAATCAGATCCCTGCGCGCCGGATCGCGGCACTTACAGCATGCCGAACTGCCAGCTGAAAAAGACCGCCAGCCCGACCACGATGGTCAGCAACTGGCGCCCGGTCGCGGCGCATACGGCCACTGCGGCGATCGACGCCACTAGTTGCGGATTGCGCCAGTAAAGTTCAATGTCCCCGCCTTGCGGCGCAAGAATCATCGGCACGATGATGGCGGTCAGTACCGTCACCGGGACGAATCCCAATGCTTCCTTCAGCCACGGTGGGAACACGATCCGGTCGCCCAGCATGAAGATGGCGGCCTTGATGAAGACGGTTACCAGCGCCATGCCGGCAATCATGATGGTATGACTCATGCGCGGCCCCGTTCCTGGACGCCACCGCGCTGCCGCCAGCGCGTCAGCGCAATCCCGATCGCCACGCCGGCCAGAACCGCTGACAGCAGCCCGAGCTTGTAGGGCAAGTCCCGAAGCAGGAAAGCAAATGCCCCCGCGGCCAGTGCGGCGCCGGCGTGCGGAAGCCGCGACAGTTGCGGCACCACGATGGCGATGAAGGTGGCCACCATCGCAAAGTCCAGGCCGAGCGATTGCAGACCCGGAAACGCGGCGCCGAACAGCAAGCCCGCCAGGGTCCAGATCTGCCAGTTGGCATACATCGACAGGCCGGAGCCGAGGAAATACCAATGCCCGAGCGGCGCGCCCGGATGCTGCCGGTAATAGCCATTCATCACTGCGAAGGTTTCATCGGTCAGCAGGAAGCCGAGGGTAAAGCGCCAGCGTCCCGGCAGGTGGGCAACCTGCGGTAGCAGCGTGGCGGCGTAGAGCATGTGGCGCAGGTTGACGATCAGCGTGGTCAGCCAGATCACCAGCATGCCCGCGTGGCCGGCGACCAGTCCGACGGCGATGAACTGGCTGGACCCGGCGTACACGCTCATCGACATGAGCTGTCCCTGCCAGGCGGCAAGAGGACCGGACGCAACCAGGGTGCCGAAAATCATGCCGAACGGCGCGGCGCCGACCAGCATCGGCAAGGTGTCGCGGGCGCCGGCAGCGGCGCTCGACCAGCGGGTGGAGTGAGGCATGGCGAATCCTTTCAAAGCGGAATGGTAATGGCCACTTGGTCAGGAAGCTTGTATGTTCTTGCGGCCCATCTGCAGGCCGGCAAGCAGGTGATCAGGCAGATTGCCAATGCCCGGGACTGGCGCCATAAGCGCGCTTGAAATGGCGGGTGAAGTGACTCTGGTCGGCAAAACCGGTCGCTGCGGCGACTTCGGCCACCGGTGCGCCCCGCCGCAGCATGGCGAGCGCCCGGTTCAGGCGGAGCTGGTTGCGCCATGCATGCGGCGGCATGCCGACGGCGGCGGAGAACAGCCGTGCCGCATGGAACGGCGACAAGCCGACCGTGGAGGCCAGCTCGGTCAGGGTGAATGCCTGCGTCAGGTCTTCCGCCATCCTTGCCTGCATCCTGGCAACGCGGACGCCGTCCCCCAGCAGAGGCTGCGGCTGCGGCCGTTCGCGCGCATGCCGGGACAGCAGCAGGGCGAAGGCGGCGGTCAGCGCCGTATCGGCGTCCAGCAAGTCCGCGCCCTCCTCCAGCATGCGGTGCGCCGCCGCCAGCATGTCTGCGGTTTCCGGGTCGATGATCGCATCGTCGGGCAGCCAGGGCACATCGACCCTGCGGCCGGCAATGTCGCTGGCCAGTCTGCGCATCCAATCGACCGACGGGTAAAAGGCGCGATAGGCCCAGCCATGTTCGCTGGCCCGTTCACCGGTATGGATTTCACCTGGATTGATGGCGGCGATGCTGCCGACCGCGGCAAGCCGTTTGCCGCCCCGGTAACGATAGGTCTGCGCGCCGGCGCGGATCACCGGGATGGAGTAGCTGTCATGCCAGTGCGGCGCGAACTCCTGCCCATAATATTCGGCGGTCAGCAGTTCGGCATCCGGCAGCAGCGGGCTGCGCCAGTACACCGCGGTGTCCCTGAAAACGCGTTCCATCTAATAGAGGGTCGCTTTTAATCGCGCGGGCAATTCCCTGTCGTATTGCTCCCGGTTGATGGCCGATGCGGTGAGGCTGTCGAGGATCTGACCCGGCGTCGGCAGCTGCGAACGGTCGGCGTGGCGTTCGGGGTTCCATAGGTCCGCCCTCACCACCGCGCGCGAACATTGGAAAAACACCGTGTCGACCGTGATCAGCAGTACCACCTTCGGCGCCTTGCCGTCGACTTCATGCTGTTTTAGCAAGGCCGGATCGGCGCTGATGGCGGCGCGACCGTTAACGCGGAGGGTTTCGCCGATGCCCGGAATGAGGAAGAGCAACGCCACCCGGGGATCGTCGAGCAGGTTGCGCAGGCTGTCGATGCGGTTGTTGCCGCGCCGTTCCGGCAGCAGCAGGGTTTTGTCGTCCAGCACCCGGATGAACCCCGGTCCGTCGCCGCGCGGCGAACAGTCCAGCCCGCCCGGCCCGGCCGTGGCCAGGGCGACGAAGGGCGATGCTTCGATCAAGGCGCGGTAATGAGCGTCGATGCGGTCGATTTCCTTTGCGATCGACGACTCTCCCGGGGTGCCGAACAGCGACTGCAGTGAGGCCGCATCGGTAATATCGAATGTCGGATCGGAATGACGCATGGTGCCCCCTTGAAAAATGTCATGGCAGGATAGGCTGCATGCCGCTTGTGCCGGAATACCGCCCCCTGCTATCGTAACCTGTCCGCCCCGTTTCTGGATTTACATGCCCCGCATCCATATAGATATCCCGCTGCAAACGCTGGAATTGGTTGATGATTCCGGCGCCCTGCTGCGGCGCTACCCCGTTTCCACCGCGCTGAATGGGCCGGGCGAGCAGCGCGGCAGCAATTGCACGCCGCGCGGCAGTCACCTCATCCGCGCGAAAATCGGCGCCGGCATGCCCTATGGCACGGTGTTCGTCGGACGCCGTCCGACCGGCGAAATCCATACTCCCGGACTGGCGGCGCAGCACCCGGAACGCGACTGGATCCTATCGCGCATCCTCTGGCTATCCGGTTGCCAGCCCGGATTCAACCGGCTGGGCCCGGTCGATACGATGCGGCGCTATATCTATATCCACGGCTGCCCGGACGACGCCGCCATGGGCATTCCCCAATCGCACGGATGCGTACGGATGCGCAATGCCGACATCATCGAGCTGTTCGACCTTGTCGAGGCGGGCACATCGGTCGAAATTTGCATTTGAATGCCGGAAAGCCCCGTTACCGCTTGCGTTAAGTCGCCTTTCCTTACCATAATGCCGGGCAATATTGTCATGCCGAAATAAAGCGATCAACACAACAAGAAGCGGCATTTATCCACGGGAGGCCGGAGACGTTATGGTGAAATTCCATTTTTCGATTTTGACGCGCAGCGGGCAAAAGATCGACAGTCTTGCGATCATGGGCCGGGACAGGGATGAAGCGGAACGCAAGCTGCGCCAGATGTACCGGGACTGCGAAGTGCTGCGTTGCGGACTTCAACCTGCCGTTGAAAAGCGCATCCGGGCCACACCGGCGGACGCCGTCCTGAGCCTGGTATCGAAATAAGCGCCCGCGGCTCAGGCGAATACCCGCCGCGCCGCATCCACCAGCGTCCCGGACAACCGTTCCAGGCGCGGCGACTGCACTTTCCAGCTATGCCAATACAACGCGACATCGACTGACCGGCTGGGCGCCAGATCGACGAGCGCCCCGCTCGCCAGCAGCGTCCTTGCCTGCACCTCGGGCAGCATGCCCCAGCCCAGACCCAGCACGATGGCCTGAAGATACGGCTCCGACGCCGGCAGGTAATGGCAGGGATAAGCGTCCGGCGGCAAACCGAAATGCCGCAGCACAAAATCCGATTGCAGCTTGTCCTTGCGGTTGAACACCATCACCGGCGCACGGCGAACCGCCTCCCGCCGCATGCCGCGGCCGAACCATCGCTCGCGGAAATCGGGCGACGCCATGCAGCGGTAACGCATGTTCCCCAAGGGGGCCGCCACGCATCCGCGCATCGCATGCGCCTCGGTGGAAATGCACCCGAGCGCCAGACCGGCCTCCAGCAATGCATGGGTATGGTCCTGATCGTCTACTGTCACATCGAGCAATACCTGTTCGCGGATCAGGAACCCGGCCAGCGCCGGCAGGAACCAGCTGCCGAGACTGTCGGCATTGACCGCGACGGCGACGGTAAGCGGGGCACCGAGGTCGCTGGAAAGTTCCGCCTGCAAATCCTCCTCCAGCAGCCGGACCCGCCGCAGGTACTGCAGCAGCCGCTGCCCCTTCGGCGTCGACCGGCACGGCCTGCCTCGCACCACCAGCGGCGTGCCGAGCGACTCTTCCAGTGCGCGTACGCGCTGCGATACCGCCGATGGTGTCAGGTGCAGGCGAAGCGCCGCCTGTTCAAAGCTGCCGCTGTCGAGTACCGCCAGCACCGCTTCGCATTGCCTGCTGTCGAGTTGCATTGCCTGTCTCCTTTATGAAGCAAAATTCAGCTTTGCTTAAATATATCAATTTTTCTTTATTTAACCGGGCATCGGACCAGAATGCTGTTTTCCATTGAAAGGTCGTTCGATGTTCCTGACTTACTATCTCAAGGGCCTCGGTCTCGGCGCCGGCCTGATCGTCGCCATCGGTTCGCAGAATGCCCACGTGTTGCGGATGGGTTTGCTGCAGCGGCATGTCGGACTGACGGTACTGACATGCATCATCTGCGAAACCCTGCTGATTGCTTCCGGCGTCGCCGGCATGGGCGCCCTGATCAGCGATAGTCCGGTCATGCTCGCCGTTGCGCGCTGGGGTGGTGCGGCGTTCCTGCTGTGGTATGGACTGCGCGCATGGCGGTCGGCATTGTCGGCCGGTACGCTGGCCGGCAATACGCAGGCTGCCGGCGCGACCGCCGGGCAGGCGCTGGGTGCGGTCTTGGCCGTTACCCTGCTGAATCCGCATGTATACCTCGATACCGTGATCCTGCTGGGCGCGGTGGGCGGCCAGCAGCCGGGCGACGGCAAGGCATGGTTCGCACTGGGGGCAATGAGTGCGGCGGCGGTCTGGTTCACGGCGCTTGGCTACGGCGCGCGGCTGCTGTCGCCGTGGTTTGCCCGGCCGGTTACGTGGCGGGTGCTGGATGGGGTGATCGGGGTGGTGATGATCGCTCTGGCGGCTGCGCTGGTATTGTCGGAGTGACGAGAAGATTTGGGGAGCTATGCGTAAGCAAGGGATAAGGCTGTCCCGAATAGCCTGCCATTCCTCTCAGCGGAGTTTTGTGGCGCAGCCTTTTAACTTCGCCCCTCGAAATGCAGCACCACATCCCCCATCGAACGCGCATCCGGCACCACCTTCGCCATGCCCCAGCCGGCGCCGGCTACCAGCACGGCCGTGAGGGCAAAGGGAACGATGGTGCGGCGCACCGCCGTTTCCAGCCAGTGACGCGTTTCCAGTCCGCGCAGCCGCTTGTACAGGCTGGCGGCGAGCACGCCGTCCACCAGCAGCTCGGCAAACAGCAACGGTGCGCCGGCCACGATCCAGATCGATGAAAACAGCAGCAGTCCGAGCACGATGATGACGCCCAGCGGGATCGCCAGTTCTTCCGCCTCGGCCGCTGCGCCGAATGCATCGCCGACAGTGCCGCCGTCGAGCCGTAACGGCGATGCGTCGCCCGCTGCTTCGAAATGACCGCTCGCGCCGCCGCCGTCGAAGGTGCCGCCCTTGCCGGCAAACGATGGTGACGCCGTGCCGCCGCCATCCGGCAGCAATCCCGATATGTCCGGCACGTCGACATAATCTTCCGCCCTGCTTCGCAGCCATAGCCACAACAGCCCGAGGAAGGCGAGATAGGCAATGCCGAAGGCAGCCAGGTAGCGCAGCCACATTTCTTCCAGCCCTGCCCGCAGCATGCCGTAGGACGCAACAAATCCAACCGCGCCGGTCAGCATCACCAGCAGGCACATCTGCAGCCGTGGAAAGCCATCGCGCTCCAGCTGGTGCCGGGCACGGCTGATTTCCAGGTCGCGGCGCAGCGGCTTGCGCATTCAGGCTTCCTTTCCGGCCGTGCGCATTGCGTCGTTCAGCGCTGCCAGCAATTCACCGACGCCGTAGGGTTTGGCCAGCACGCGGACATCCGGCAAATCCACCCGCCGGTCGGAGTAGCCGGTGGCAAGCACCACCCGGATATGCGGCCAGCGCGATTGCACGATACGGGCGAGATCGATGCCGCCGACGGCGCCCGGCATGATGATGTCGGAGAAAACCAGGTCAAACCGCGCTCCGGCATCGAGAAATGCCAGCGCTTCCTCGCCGTTCCGCACGGCGATGACGCTGAAGCCCGCCCCTTCCAGCGCCGGCTGCACCACGTCCATGACCAGCGAATCATCTTCGACGAACAGCACCTTGCCGGTGGACGTTTCATCGAGCGCCGCGCCGTCGTCTGTTCTGGGCGGGGCGGCCGCTTGCGTTGCCCGGGGCAGGTAGATGACCACCGTGGTGCCTTGCCCCGCTTCGCTGTGCAGGACCAGCGTCCCACCAGCCTGCCTGGCAAATCCGTATGCCTGCGGCAGTCCCATGCCTGAACCCTTGCCTACCGCCTTGGTGGTGAAAAACGGGTCGACCGCATGCGCCAGCACATCCTGGCCCATGCCCAGGCCGGAATCCTTCAATGACAGCCGCACATAGTCGCCCGGCGGCAGTTCGCCGCCGGCAAGGGTTTCATTGCGCGCTTCCAGCAGCAGCGTACCGCCGCCGGGCATGGCGTCGCGCGCGTTGATCGCGAGGTTCAGCAGCGCCAGTTTAAACTGCAGCGGATCGAGGGTGACCGGCCAGGTGCCGGCCGCCACGTCGATGCGGAAATCGATGTCGTCGCGCAGGCCACCCTTGAGCATTGGCACCATGGCGCTGATCTGCTGCGACAGATCGACGGTTTCCAGGCGTGCATCCTGCACCCTGCCGAATACCATGAGTTGGCGGGTGAGCTCGGCTGCACGTTCGACGGCACGCTGGCATGCCTGCAGCGTCGATGTGGCACGCGCATCGCTGGATGACAGCAATACGACTTGCAGGCCGGTGCTGAGAGTTTGCAGGACATTGTTGAAATCATGGGCGATGCCGCCTGTCAGCCGTCCGAGCGCTTCCAGCTTCTGCGCCTGCAGCAAGGCACGTTGCGAGCGTTCCGCCACCGCGACCGCTTCGGCGACGCGCTGTTCGAGTTCACGTTTGGCATTGTTGATTTTCGCACCTGCCTGCACCATCGCCGCATTCACCGCATCCATTTCGACGATGCCGGATGTTGCGGGTGCTACCGGTTCACCCCTCCCCAGCCGTTCAGCCGCCCGCCGCAACCCTTCCATCGGCCTGGCGGTGGCGCGGCCGACTGCGAGCGCGCCGAGCACCGCCATCCCGAGCAGCAGCAAGGCAAGCGCCCCGACGGCGGCCGTTGCGTTTACCACGGCACGCTGGATCGACGCTTTCGGGACGGCGACGACAAAGGTCCATTCCGAACTGGGGGCGCGGCTGAAGTAGCCGATGGAGGGTGCGCCGTGCAGCGAAACGCCTTCGTAGAAACCGCTGCTGTCCGCCAGTTTCCGGACGAATTCTTCCTGCACCTGCTTGCCGACATAGATGTCGGGCTCCTTGCTGCGCGCCACCACCACCCCGTTGCGATCGAGAATGGAGCCATGCCAGTCGGAAGGCATGTTCTGTCCCTCGAAAACCGATTGAAGCTGGCTGGCGTACGAGCCCATGGCCAGGTAGTAGACGATGCGACCGTCGATGTTCACCGGTACCTGCACCGAAAAGCTATGCGTCTTTCCGATCGGCGCGAAATACAGGTTCGACATGATGGTGGCGCTCGGACCGTAACGGCTGCGCAGGGCAGTATGCGATGCCGATTTCGGCAACCCGGTGGCGTCTGGCGGAAGGCGGGTATTGAGCAATTGCTGGCCCTCCGCATCGGCCAGCACGATGGCGTTTTCCTGTCCGCCTGCCACTGCTTTCGCCTGCGCATAGAAGCTCTTGAGATCCTGGCTCTGCAATGCAGGCGATAGCGCAAGTACCTGCAGGATGGCTTCGCGCTTGGCGAACTCCTTGTCGAGCAGCAGGGCCCATGCGCGCGTGGTCTCACGCATGTTTTCATGCTGCGACTCGAGCGCTTCCTTGTACACGTAGCCGATGCCCAGGGCTGCAGCGATGAACGCCGGAACCAACACGGCGAGGACAAGCAGCAGCAGGCGGGAACGGATGTGCATCGTTGAAGTTTTCCTTGGGCAGCCGATAGTTTACACGCGCGGCGGCAAGGCAGTGCGGCGCATCACGACTGCGGAATTTCTGTCCAGCGCATGCGCGCGAGATCCAGCTCGAACACGCGGGTATTGTCGGCTTGCGTCTCCGTGTCGCCTTTCCGGTCGAGTACGATGCCGCCGGAGATGCGGATGCAATTGTCACCGGTCTTGCGTGCAACATGCCTGTAGATCCATCCCGGCCCCTCGCCGGTCACATGCACTTCCCTGATATGAAAATCGTTGATATCGAGCCGGTACACCTGGGTTGAGCCGTAGCGGCGACGGCCGTAATACCCCAGCGACCCGATCAGGTAAATGCAATTGCCGACCAGGGTAGCGCTATGAAAATCCGTGGGCGGAAATTCCGCTTCCGGATAGCCGTAGATCGCAATTTCCCCGTCCGGCCGATGCACGAACACGTCGTTGTAGATGCAGAAATCGGGATCGTAGCTGTCTTCGTGCTCGCCGCCCACCTGGACGATGCGCCCGTCTGGCAGAAACGTCATCGACTGCCCGAAGCGCTTCGCGCACCAGACCGGCGATCCGGACTGGCCTACGTTTTCCTCGTCGTATTGCCGGGCTGCTTCGTAGGCCGTGACGCCGGCCCGGATCATCGCGATGCGGAAAGGAGAATTCTGCAATTCGGGATTGCGGCGGCCGAAGCGGCGTTCACGGCCCTCGAGGAATTCTGCGGCGGTGACGTCCAGCAGATCGGGATCCGGGTCAGGCGGCAGGCCGAGCACCGCACGGCTGCCTTCATTCGATAATTGTGACGGATCCGCGCCTGCATCGAGCAAGTTCCTGACCGCCTCGCGGGTGCACGCATGGTTCAGGGCGGTCTGGCTGCCTTTGGTCGCATCGGGTGCCGCGCCGGCGCGCAGGAGAAGATCGACGGCATCATCATTGCCGTTTTCGGCAGCGGTCATCAGCGGCGACATGCCGAAATCATCGGTGTCTTCCAGCGGGCAGCCGATGTCGATCAACCATGACAGCATGGCGGCATGAAAGTTTTCAATGGCATAAAACAAGGCTGGCTTGCCGCAACGCCCGCGCGCGCCGGTATCCACGCCACGGTCATACAGCAGTTGCGCCTTGCCGATATCGCCCGTCTGGATGGCGACCAGCCAAGCATTCCGCTCCCACCAGTCGCGCCCTTGCAGCACGGCGCCCTCGTCCAGCAGACGCGCGACGTCATCGACCGTGCCGCAGGCCGTCGCACGGATCAGTGGCGTCCAGGCAAGCTGGCTTTCGTCCGCGCCGGCATCCAGCAGAACCTGTACCGCGTCGAACCTGCCGATGCGCGCAAGCACCCGGCATCCCGTCTCGTGGTAACGGGTGACCGCATTCAGGTCGACCCGCTGGGCAATCAATAGCTGCAGCAATTCGATGAGGCGTGCGTCGCGCAGTACGTCGCGGCCATGCACGGCGTCGATCAATGCGGTGTAGCCCTCCGCGCGGCAGTACCGGAGATCGGCGCCCTGCTCCACCAGCAGCCGGACCTTCGCCGGATCGCCGGCGCCGAGTGCAAGCGGCAACACACCGGCATTCGGCTGATATGCGCAGCGGCTCTGCGCTTGCATATCCGCGCCATGATCGAGAAGCATGCGTACCAGTTTGGCATCTGCAAGCGGACTCATCACCGCCTGCATCAGCGGCGTGTAGCCCTTGCGGTCGTAGGCGTCGATACCGGTGTGCCCGCCCTTGCCCTGCCGATGGGCGGCGAGATACCGGCGTACGCCCTCCAGGTCGCCGTCGCGGACGAGGCGGTGCAGAACATCCTGCTTCATCGGCCTGCCGCCGCAGGCGCTGGCTGCCGGGCGCGGTGCATTACAGGAATTGGGCGATCGTCACGTGGCGGGGATGGGCCGCAACCCGCGCCAGCCACGCGGAGATGGCCGGATAGCCGGAGAGATCGAAACCGCCCTCATCGGCGACATGGGTGTAGGCATACAGCGAAATGTCGGCGATCGTGTAACGGCTGCCGGTGAGGTAATCGGTCTGCGAGAGCTGGTGCTCCATCACGCGCAAGGCCTTGTGCCCGCCTTCCTGCTTCGACAGATAGTCCTGGCGGCGGTCGTCCGGCAACCCGAGATACTTGGCGATGAACCGCGCAACCGCCACATACGGTTCATGGCTGTACTGCTCGAAAAACTGCCATTGCAGTACGCGGGCCCGCTGCAGGCGATCGGACGGCAGGAAGTCGGTGCCGTCGGCGAGATAGTTGAGTATGGCGTTGGACTCGGGAAGATATTCGCCGTTGCCGAGGTCGAGCACCGGTATCTTGGCATTTGGGTTCATCGCGAGAAAGGGCGCGCTTTTGGTTTCGCTGCCGAGCACGCTCACCGGGATCCATTCATGCTCGATATTGAGCAGGGACATCAGCAGCTTGACCTTGTAGCAGTTCCCCGACTGGATATCGCCATAGACCTTGAACATGGAGTTTCCTTTCTCAGATTGTTGGATCGGCACAGTCTTCCATGAAGTTTGCCGGAATGCATATGATAGCGCTGCACCGATACCATCATGTTTTCAACACTTTGCATCATCCTGAAAAAAAGTCCGCGCACCTTTCAATGCGCGGACCAATCCCACCCGGAGGAGGGTTGAGGAATTCCAATGACACGCCGATTGTCACCGTGTGCTCATCTCTCCTCAATACGCACTACTACGCACACAATTCAACGACCGTTCTATTCGGTGCGGCGATGCAAAAACGGGCTATCGGATTAACCTTGATCGCGCATGGACTTTGACAGCCGCCCTCACTACAATTGCCTGAGTTCAACTCCAGCCGAAACATCATGCGCCTCCCTGCCTTGTCCGCTGCCATACTGTTCCTCGCCCTTGCCGGCTGCGAAACCATCGAATACCAATACAAGGCACCACCGAGCGAGCAGGGGCGGATGTGTATCGCGCAATGCGCCGGCGTCAAGGAAATGTGTCATGGCAACGAAATGCAGCGTGCGGAGGCGGAGCGCGCGACCTGCGAACGGAACAGCAGCCGCAATTACCGTGCATGTTTGTCGAGGGCGCGAAGCAAGGAAGAATCGCAGAATTGCGAGAAGAGGCGGGACTCGTGCTTCGTGAGCGAGAACACCTACCGCTGTGAAGCCGATTACCGTAGCTGCTTCGTCAATTGCGGCGGTGCGATCACCGAAATCAGGAAATAGGTGATCAAGAAATTGCCTGCGGCACCTTGCCGTGCGCAGACACCGGATCTTCTTTCCACAGCCTGATGCGCCTGGGCCGCAGGAAAAAGCGCAGAGGCCGCCGGGTCCCGGCATCCGATGGCGGCCCGTCCGCCCCGCTGGAGATCACGGCGAGGCGCCAGCGGTCCGCGGTATCGAAGAACCCAAATGACAGCATGTCCTGGCCGGGCCGCTCGATATCCTGCATGAAGCCGAAATAGTCCGGCGTCGATATCACATCCATTACCCTTAGGTCGTCGCTGAGCAGCGTGAACCAGTACTGCACGCCGTCAAAATAGTCGTAACAGGTCACCAGCAGATAACCGCCGGTGCAACGATATTGATACTGGAGCGTGTCCCCGCTCAGGAATACGCCGGTGGCCCGGCCGTCGCATTGAAGCGCCAGGCGCGCGTTGTCACCGGCGACGCCGGTAGGGGACGGCAGGGATGAAAAACGCTTGGTTTCATTCATTGGATAGGCAATGCGGACGATCAGTTGCACATGGTCGGAAAGTCATGGAGCGATGCCCATGTCCTCCAGCCTGAGGATAATCTCGGTTCGCCTTTGCTGCTTTATCGCTTGCCAATGAACGTTCTCGATTGCGCCGATCAGCGCATACAGTGCGTTCAGGCTGGTGCCGGGGACTTTTTGCCGGAGCTGCGCATACACCTCGAACGGATCGCTGGCGAACAACTGTTCGGCATGGGTGATGCCGATGACTGACAGCATCTGTTCGGTTTTCGGACCGAGCCCTTTCAAATCACGAATCCGCATGGTTGCGGACTTGGCCTTTGCGTCTTCCATGAATCGTCGCATCCAGATATCCGGCGCGAGAACGTGGCCGCGCCCCGTCGATACCTTACCGAAAAAACGAATTCCCGCCAAGAACTATGCGAGCGGCCGGGACAGACCCGGCGGCGCGCCGGGCTGGATGTCATTCGCGCAAGACAGGACCGCTTCCACAGTGTGACTATTCAAGGTTGTGCGCCGATGCCCGTACCGGGAGAGCCTGAGGTACCGGCGGTGCCGCCTGATGCGCCCGATGAACCGACTGCGCTGATGCCGTCCTGTGCACCGACGCCGCCGGTCGTGGTATCCCGTGTTTCCACGTTCCGGTGCAGGACGGTGATCTCCTCGCCTTCATGTCCCTTCAGTCGCTCGGCGGGGCTGTCAGGGTTCAGGCTGGTACTGCCAGGTGCGTTCTTGTTGACCAGGTCGGACGGCGTAACCTCGACCATATTGCTCGGATCGCCGGTCGACGAAATTTCTATGCCGGGCGTCATCGTATCGGCCAGCAGATCGGAACCGGCCATTCCCGACGCCGTCCCGGTGTCCGAAGCCCTGACCTCTCCCCCACTGTTCGCGCTCTCGCCAGAGGTGCCGCCACGGCGCGACAGATCCGGTTCCGCCGGATACGACACCTTCTCGATGACCCGCTCGACATCCTGTTTCTGCGTGTCGGCAGATTTGGTCGCCACATCGCCCAGTGACACGATGCCGATGAGTCGGTGGGCGTCATCATGCGATACCACCGGCACGCGACGGATCTGGGTATCCGCCATCTTCTGCATCACTTCATCAAGCGGCTGGTCCTCGAAGCACCAGCGCACGTCGGTGCTCATCACCTGGTCGACGACTGCTTCGTCCGGCGCCATGCCGGCGGACGTTGCGCGCACCGTAATGTCCCGGTCGGTCACCATGCCGACCAGGCGGTCACCCTCGCATACGGGCAATGCGCCGACGTTGAGGTCGTCCATCATCTGAGCGGCACGCTGCACCGTCTCCTGCGGGGAAATAAACTGGACATTTCGGGTCATGACCTCTGAAACCATCTGCATGTTGCACTCCTTTGCGTTTGTCAGGTTCCGGCCATGCAACATTGAGATGGCCGGCATGATGCCTGCGCGTGTTGTCGATGCACGGCATTCCTTGCCGCATCAACAGCATGCACGCATCATTTGATCGGATGATCATCAGATGATCCCGGTCGCCGTTCGTTCACCGTCGCCCCGCCAATTGCCTCAAACGCTCATGGCGGCGGCCCGGTGGAGATCAGTACAGAGAGGGAATGCTTTCCGGTTCGCACCCGCATCGTTTTCCTGCAGTCAATCGCGAAGGAAAGGGATGAAAGCGGCGCTTTTCCTTTGCGCATACCATGTCGGTGCAACCCGGCATATGTACAGAACCAGACAGGAAGGACTGACGATGGACTACACTAAATTCGGCCGCACCGGCCTTGACGTATCGCGCCTGTGCCTCGGCTGCATGAGCTACGGCGCCCCCGACCGCGGTGCACATCCCTGGACACTCGATGAGGAACAAAGCCGGCCGTTCATCAGGAAAGCGCTCGACCTCGGCATCAATTTTTTCGATACGGCAAACATCTATTCCGACGGCACCAGCGAGGAGATCCTCGGCCGGGCACTGAAAGACTATGCCTCCCGCGACGAAGTCGTCATTGCTACGAAGGTGCATGGCCGGATGCGTCCCGGGCCCAACGGCCAGGGCTTGTCGCGCAAGGCCATCCTGTCCGAGATCGATGCCAGCCTGCGCAGGCTGGGCACTGATTATGTCGATCTCTACCAGATCCATCGATGGGACTACAAGACGCCGATCGAGGAGACGATGGAGGCGCTGCATGACGTGGTCAGGGCCGGCAAGGCCAGGTATATAGGCGCGTCGTCCATGTACGCATGGCAATTTGCGAAGGCTCTGCATGTCGCCGACATGAACGGCTGGACGCGCTTCGTGTCGATGCAGAACTACGTCAACCTGCTGTACCGCGAAGAGGAACGGGAAATGCTGCCGCTGTGCCGCGATGAAGGCATCGCCGTCATCCCGTGGAGTCCGATGGCACGCGGCAGGCTCACCCGCGATTGGGACGAGACCAGCGCACGGGTGGAAACCGATGAATTCGGCAACGGTCTCTACAAGAATACCGCCGACGCCGATCGCAAAGTCGTGGAACGTGTCGCCGAGATTGCCCGCGAACGCAACGTGCCGCGCGCGCAGATTGCCCTGGCATGGGTGCTGCAGAAATCGCCAGTCACTGCACCGATCATCGGCGCAACGAAGCCTGCGCATCTCGACGATGCGGTCGCCGCATTGTCAATAAAGCTGGACGCGGAAGAGATCCGGCGGCTGGAAGAACCCTACGTCCCGCATGCCGTGGTGGGTTTCAGCTGAGGTTCGGTACCCTGTGCCGGAACGTTTTCATGAAGCGCTCCGGCATTTCGGCATCTACCTGGCTTTAATGGTGGTACCGGTGTTCCTGCGTGTAGCCGCCGTAGCCGTATGACGCCGCCCTGACGTCTTGCACATAGATGTAGCTTTCTTCATGCAGGTCTCCCAGAAGCCTCGCGAATCCGGCGAATGCTTCCTTGATGTACAAGGCCTTTTCATCTTTGGTATTGGTTTCGTCGGTGATCTTGATGTCGAAATAGAAGCTGTTCTTCCCGTGTTCGCTGAGCGGTTTGCCGGCAATCACCCAGCTATCGTGATCGACGTAATCAATGGCGATTGCCGTCACTTCCCTTTTCTTTTTCAATATCCGGGTCGTCAGCTCGAGCAGCAGTTCGGATATCTGCCTTGTCAGCTCGGGGGATTTTTTTGCACTTACCTTTACGTTCAGGATTGGCATCTTGCGCTCCATTTAGTTAGCTATGCAACTATGTGATCAAAAAAATTTCACTCGATGGTCGAGCGAATGCTTTTCACCCTGGCGACCGTATCGTCAAAGTGCGTACTGCCCAGCTCCTTTTTCAGCCGGGCAGTGACTCTGCCGCTGGCTGCATTGATGTCGGCTTTCATCCCGATCGCCGACGCGGTCGGATGAATGGCGAATTCCCGGCCGTCGCGCTCGGTGGTTCGCCGTTCGATCAGCTCCAGTTTCTGCAGGCCGTCTAGCGTTCTCGTCGCTGTCGAACGCGAAATAGCCAGTTCGGCAGCCAGTTCGCCTTGCAGCAGTCCTGGCTTTTCCAGTACGACGCGCAGCATAAAGGCCTGGGACGGCGTCAGGCCGAACGACTTGAACGCCTTGTTCCATTCGCGTTCCAGGACGCGAGCCAGTGCGGTCGTATTGAAGTAGAGGCAATGATCAAACATGCACGGATTCTAGATCATATTAGTTCGCTATGCAACTACTATTGCAGTCGATCGCATTTTGGCCTTCACCGTTTCCGCGATGCTCGGCGTTTTACAGTGCCAAATGTTCCTTGAGGTAATCGAACAACAGTTTCACCCGCTGCAAATGCCGGATGTCCGGGTGAGCCAATATCCACAAGTCGGTTTCCAGCTCCTTCAGCGGCCCGTCGACGATTTCCACATACGGATTGTTCTTCATCAGAAACAGGGGAACTACGCCCACTCCCATTCCCCAGATGACGGCACCCGCAACCGACATGACGCTGTTGCAGCGAAACCGCGGCACCAGCTTCGGATACCGCTGCCGCCGCCATTTCAGCGATGGATGATCGACCAGGCTTTCGTCGAGCGCGACCCAGTCCAGTTTTTCGAACTGCAGCGGGCGTTCGTTGCGCGTCAGGAAGGCGTGGCTTGCGAATACCGCCGCGGACAACGTGCCGAGGCGGGTGCCGACTAGATGTTCGGGCGGCTTGCGGGTGGCGCGGATAGCGACATCGGCATCGCGCCGGCTAAGGTCGGCCAGCGCATTCGCCGCGATGAGTTCCAGCTCGATGCGCGGATAGGCTGCGGCAAAGCCTGCCAGCACCGGCAGCAGCAGGCCGTGAAGGATGGTGTCGGTGGTTGTGATGCGCAGGCTGCCCGATGGTTCGCTGCTGCTCTTGAGCGCATCTTCGCGCGCCGCGTTCAGTTGCGACTCGATGCGCTCGGCGTGGTCGGCAAGCCGCAGGGCGAGTTCGGTCGGCAGGTAACCCTGCCGGCTGCGGTCAAACAGCAATTCGCCAAGGTCCTTTTCGATGCGCTTGACCGATCGGAACACCGTCGATGCGTCAAGCTTCAGACGCTCCGCCGCTCCTGCAAGCGTGCGCCCGCGCACCAATGCCAGCAACAACTCCAGATCCGCCAATGCGAGGCTGGATTGCGTTTTTGCATACGAAGGTTTCATGAACGCCTATTTTCATTGAATGGATGCCGACCTACATTATCGCCACACCAACCCGTTTTTGAAAGGAGTACCGCCATGATCGACGAACGTTTCGCACCTTATGCAGCAACCCTGCTGAGACTGTCCCTGGCAACGATGTGGATCACCCATGCGCTGCTGAAACTGCTGGTGTTCACCATCAGCGGCTTCGAAGGCTACCTTGCCAGCCAGGGCATGCCGACCTTCATCGCCGTGCCGGTGGTGGCGCTGGAAATCGCTGGCGGCATCCTGATCGCCATCGGCTTCCACGGCAGGATCGCGTCCCTGGCACTGCTGCCCATCCTCGCCGGCGCGACGCTCGCTCATGCGGCCAATGGCTGGGTGTTCAGCAACGCCAATGGCGGCTGGGAGTATCCGGTGTTCCTGATCGCGATGTCGCTTGTCCACGCCATGCTCGGCGACGGGGCCTTCGCAGTGAAACCGGCGACATCCCCTGCCACGTCGATCCGCCTGAAAACCGCCTGAATCCGCTTTTTCTTTTACACCTGACCAACTGAAAGGATGCATATGAAACTCTATTACACACCGGGCGTCTGCTCGCTTGCCCCGCACATCGTACTTCGTGAAGCCGGACTCGATTTCACGCTCGAAAAAGTCAATGCCGATACCAAACTCACCGACGCCGGCCGCAATTACCTGACCGTCAACCCGAACGGCTATGTGCCCGCGCTGGAAATCAAACCGGGCGTGGTGCTGACCGAAGGTCCGGCAATCATGCAATACCTCGCCGACCTCGCGCCTGACGCACGGCTCGCGCCCGCCGCCGGCACCCTGGCGCGTTACCAGCTGCAATCATGGCTGAACTTTATCACCTCGGAACTGCACAAGGGCTTCTCGCCGCTGTTCAAACCAGGCATGCATGCCGAAGCCAAGACCGCGTTCAAGGAGCAGCTTGCCGTGCGCTTCGACCACGTGGAACGCCATCTGTCGAAGCAGGACTACCTGATGCCGAATGGCTTCTCGATTGCCGATGCTTACCTGTTCGTGGTCACTGTCTGGTCCGGCTTCGTTGGCATCGACATGCAGGCATGGCCGGCGATCGGTGCCTTCCGCAAGCGCATCGAAGACCGTCCGGCGGTGCGTGCGGCATTGATCGGGGAAGGACTGCTGAAAAAAGCGGCGTAGAACCGGCGAAGCATCGCCTCGACGCCATGCATGACCGCTGTATTGTGATCATGCATGGCCATACATGAATGGAATAGGAGTTCATCATGCAATTGAAACTGATCAGCCACGCGCTCTGTCCTTATGTGCAGCGCGCCGTCATCGCCCTGACCGAAAAAAGCGTGGCCTACGAGCGGATCGATATCGACCTGCGCGCAAAGCCGGCATGGTTCCTGGCGATGTCCCCGCTCGGCAAGACGCCCGTGCTGCAGGCCGGTGACAGTGCCATCTTCGAATCGGCCGTCATCTGTGAGTACCTGGAAGATACGATCGCTCCGGCACTTCATCCTGCGGACCCGCTGACGCGGGCGCGGCATCGTGCATGGATCGAGTATTCATCTGCCATGCTCAACTCGATCTGGCAGCTCTACACCGCTCGCGATGCCGATGCTTACGACCGGGCATGCGATGCCCTGTCGGCGAGCATGCAGCAGATTGAAAAGTCACTCGCCGCCAGTGAAGGACCGTATTTTGCAGGCAAGGATTTTAGCCTGGTGGATGCCGCTTTCGGACCGGTGTTCCGGTACTTCGATGTGCTGGACGAAGTAATCGATGCCGGCCTGTTCGATACGGCGCCGAAAGTCCGGGCATGGCGCGCGGCGCTGGCGCAGCGGCCGTCCGTGCGCAATGCCGTATCCGCCGACTATCCTGAGCTGCTGCGCGAGTTCGTGATCGGTCAGGGCGGCGTACTAGGAACTCGCCTTGCCGCCTTTGCCTGATTCTTTCTTGTGGCAGATGCAGCCGACGATATGGTCGTCGACCATGCCGATCGCCTGCATGTATGCATAAATGATGGTGGACCCGACGAACTTGAAGCCGCGCTTGCCGAGGTCCTTCGAAATGCGGTCCGACAGAGGTGTCTTCGCCGGGACATCCTGCATGGTTGCCGGCGAGTTGCGGATCGGCTTGCCGTCAACGTAGCCCCACAACAGCGCATCCAGGCTGCCGCCCTCATCGCGCAGTCGCAGGTAGGCTTGTGCATTGCTGATGGCGGCGGCCACCTTCAACCGGTTGCGCACGATGCCCGGGTTTGCCAGCAGCTCGGCGACCTTGGCGGCATCGTAGCGGGCGATCCTGTCCGCGTCCCAGTGGTCGAACGCGGCCCGGTAATTGTCCCGCTTGTTGAGAATGGTTTCCCAGCTCAGGCCGGCTTGCGCACCTTCCAGGTTAAGCATCTCGAACAGGCGCGTTTCATCATGACAGGGCACGCCCCACTCCTCATCGTGGTAGGCGAGGTAACGCGGATTGGCGGGATTGGCCCAGGCACAACGGTGGATCGGCATGATGTCGGCGGGGTGGTGACGATGCGGCATTATCGCAAAACCGCATGCCGCCGTCCCGCGTAGCGACGCCGATCCTAAGGCGCCTCACAAAATGCGCGAAGCACCAGCGTCGCGCTCCCCGGCAGGGCGCGTCGACCTAGGCAAAGGCATTTTGTCAGACGCACTTAGGCGGCACCGGGACCGGCTATGTACCCGGCCCGTCCGGCCGCAGCGCATGCAGGAGTGCCGGGACTTCGAATGCAATTTCGCGCGCCAGAAATCCAAGCGGTCCGATACGTTGCGCCAGCCGGTCACCGGCGCGGGCGTGCAGCGCGACACCCCATGCACATGCCTGCTCCAGCGGCGCGCCACGCGCTGCCAGGCCGGCGATGATGCCGGACAGCGTATCGCCCGAGCCGGAGACTGCCAGCCCGACATTGCCGCCGTCGTGCCGCCACAGCCGTCCATCCGGCGCGGCGATATGGGTCGTCGCACCTTTCAGCGCCACCATCGCATTCCAGCGCCGCGCCGCCTGGCGTGCCGCTTCGGCCGGATTGGCCTGGATGCCATCCTTGTCGGCAGCGGTCAGGTGCGCCATTTCGCCTGCATGCGGCGTCAGCAGGACCGGCGTGGCGAAGCTGGCGATGTATTTCTGCTGCCCCTGGCTGTATGCGTCGACCGCCTGCAACTGGCGCCGCACGACATTCATCGCGCAGGCATCCAGCACCACTTTCGCGTGCTCAAGCTGCGGCAGGAGGCCGAGCACGAATGCACAGGTCGCCCCTTCATCCTGCATGCCGGGGCCGATCAGGACGGCGTCGAATCGGCTGACCATGCCGGCCAGCACATCGATCGCGCCGGGTGCGATGGCGCCGTTCAGAGTTTCCTGCAACTCGACGACGCGCGCCTCGGGCATCGACAAAGCGACCAGTGGCGCGATGCTTGCGCCGGTGGCGATCGTGAGCTTGCCGGCGCCGGCACGCAATGCCGCCGTCGCCGCGAGGATCACCGCGCCCGGCATTTCGCGCGAACCGGCAATCACCAATACGCGCCCGCGTTCTTCCTTATCGCCGTCCTGCGACGGCATCGGCAACGGCCAGTGCTGCAACGCGGCATCATCCAGCGGCATGGCGTCGGTGTTGTACAGGTCGTCGCTCATGATTTCGGTGCGGCAGGAACATCGGGTTCGGCGGTAACCGGCGCGCCGGCCTCGCGCAGCGGCGCGACAAAATTGACCAGTTGCGGCAATAGCTTGCCGTTCCTGCCGCGCGTCGGGTCGAATTCGTACGACGTCACCGAGCAGTTCGGCACATCGGCAGCGCGGTCGATTTCAAGAATCTTCTGTTCATCCATGCGCTCCAGCAAGTAGCGAAAGCAATTCACGATGACCTGGTGGCCGACGATCAACACCCGCTCGCTCCGGTATTCCCGGCTGATGGTGTCCAGCACACTGCGCAAGCGCAGGATCACATCGCACCAGCTTTCGCCACCTGGCGGCCGGAAGTAAAACTTGCCGACATGTGCCCGCTGTTCGCTGAGTTCCGGGTATTTCTGCCGGATGCCGAAGGCGGTAAGGCGATCCAAGATGCCAAACTCCTTTTCCCGTAACCGCTCGTCGGCCTGGAAGGTAATGTCGTCCGGATCGATACCGGCAACATCGAGGATGATGCGGGCAGTGTCGCGTGTGCGTACATAGGAGGAACACAACACCACCGTCGGCTGTGCGTCGGCAGGCATGTCGCCGAACCAGTGGCCGAGCGCCTCCGCTTGCTGTACGCCAAGCGCGGAGAGCGGCGTGTCGATATCGCGCGTGGCGATGTCGATCAGCGGCAGGCGTGCCGCCTCGGCGGCATCACGCGCGACATTGCCGGCGCTTTGTCCGTGACGCACGATCCATATTGTTTGCGGCCATTTCTGTTCCGGCATGCTGCCATTCCCTTGTTGTTGTGTAAGGAATGACAATGGCGGGAACGCGAAGTTCGTGAGGCAGGCGGAAGTGCTGCAACGCTGTCCTGCAAGCCGGGACTGTCATGTCATCCGCTATTTACATGCGGGAACGAAGCGCGGCTGCTGATGGAAACGTATGGAAACGGGGAGAAACATGTGAGACCGTTCGCCTGCTGTCGAGGCGGCGAACTTGTGAAAACCGGCAGGCAACCTGCCGGCTTACTTGGTACCCGACTTCGGCTTGAACAGGCGCGCAAGTCCGATCACGATGCAGATGCCGAGCAGGTCCGCGGCAGCGGTTTTTTCATTCACCGTGAACCCGGCCAGTCCCTTCAGGCCGATCACGATCATCCATGCACTGATGGCGGAAAGCGCAACATGAGTAAGCGGACCGGAGTAATTTTTGGCCATGGTTCCCAGCAAGGTGGGCTTCTTGTGGTTGGGCTGTTGTTCCATATGAGATCTCGCATCCATGATTCCGAAGAGCATCAATGATAGCTATCCCATAGGAAATTTTGGTTGTAGTGCGTCACTATTTTTCGTGGCATGGATGCCAACATGCACAGTGTGGGCAAGGGAAAAATGTCTGCACTCGCGACGTACGATGACAGCTTGTGGCAATGCGGTTCAGCCGAACTTGCGGAATGCATCCAGTCCGAGACCGAGGCCAATGCTGCCGAATAAATCCCCATCGACGCGGCGGGCCTGCGGCAGCAAGGCCGCAATCCGTTGCCTCAGGGACAGCACGCCGCTGGAACCTCCGGTGAAGAAAACTGTATCGACGTCGGCCACGCCGATGCCTGCGTCCCGCAGCAGATGTTCGATCGTTTGATCAATACGTTGCAGCATGGGCGCGATGGCGGTATCGAAAGCAGCCCGGGTCAGGTTTAGCACAGGCTGGTCGGCCAGCCGCTCCAGCGTCAGCGACGCGACTGGCGTTTCCGACAAGGCAATCTTGCCCTCCTCTACCTTCAGCGCGAGCCAATGGCCATCGCGCTGCTCGATCAGCTTCAGCAGATGCGCCAGCTTGTCGCGTTCGCGCGCATCGCGCTGCACATCCTGCAACTCCCGCCACACCTTCTGCGTATAGACAAGGTTGATGGTGTGCCAGGTTGCAAGGTTGAAGTAATAGCTCGACGGCACCTCGTTGTTGTTGACGAGGCGGCTGCCCAGGCCCAGCATCGGCATCACCGATGAGAGGTTGAGATATTTATCGAAGTCGGTTCCGCCGATATGGACACCGCCATTGGCAAGGATATCGGCACGCCGGTCCGGCAAGCCGGCACGTTCTGGCGACAGCCGCACCAGCGAAAAGTCCGAGGTGCCGCCGCCGATATCGGCGATCAGCACGAGCTGTTCGGCATCGATGCGGGATTCATAGTCGAAGGCGGCGGCGATCGGTTCGTACTGGAAAGCGATCTCCCTGAAACCGGCGGCGCGGGCGATATCGGCAAGTGTGTCTTCCGCCAGCCGGTCGGCGGCGGCATCGTCATCGACAAAGAAGACAGGGCGGCCCAGCACCGCATGGGTCAGCGGCCGTCCGGCCGCCACCTCGGCGCGTCGCTTGAGTTCGGCGATGAATTGCGACAGCAGGTCGCGAAACCGCAGCGCCCTGCCCTGCACTTCGGTTTGTCCGTCGATCAGGCTTGTGCCGAGCAGGCTCTTGAGCGAGCGCATGAGTCGGCCGTCATAACCGGACAGGTAGTCGGCCAACGCGGCACGGCCGAAGCTGACCGCATCATCATCGGCATTGAAAAACACGACTGACGGCAGGGTCGGCTTGTCGCCTTCAAGCGGAAGCAATGTTGCCGCGCCGCTGCCGGCGATGCCGACGGTGGAATTGGACGTGCCGAAATCGACGCCGCAGGTATTCATGCCGGTTCCTTGAAAAAGGGGGCAATCATACTAGCCCGTGGCGGGATGGCGAAGTGCAACGAATGAATTGCCTGGGAGGTTGCCGAAAAGACCCGTGTTGGGTGGATCTTTCCGGCCCGATGGATTGCCGGATCAAGGTCCGGTCAGGGAAGAGGTTGTGCCGGGCTTTTTCGCCGCTCCGGTGTCGGCCGTCGTCAGCGGTTCACCGGTCCATACGACATAGTCGTCCACCGCATACAGCTTGCATGGCTCGGCGCTGTTCTTCTGGCAAGCCGCCAGCACCTGTTCCACCGGATCGTCGCCATCCTCGGCCCAGCTCCAGGCGCCTGACGGCGACACGGCAAAGGCGCGCGGGGCCTGCTTGGTCAGGAACACCTTGTACTGCTCCCGCCCTCTTTCCTTCAGGTAGGGAATGGCGTCGATATTGTCGATCGCCGCAAAGTCGGTTCTCGGCACCTTGATATCGTCCGACAGCGCAACGACCGGCGCGGTCGGCATGCCCAGAGCTTGCAGGAATTTTTCGGTTTCCGGCCACCAGATCTTCACGCCGTCGCGGCTGCCGACCATGCCATGCGCATCGCTCTTGAAGGCGCCGTAGGCAACCAGTTTCGCGTGGCCGCCAGCCTGCACATACGCTTCATACATGCGCGCCGCCAGGTCCGGGCCGAAATGGTTGTCGTTCTGGCCGTAGAACCAGATGCTCGGCAATGCCGTCTTCGCGCCATACTCTGCAAATGCCTTGACCAGCGATGCCTGCCAGCGGCAGTCGCCGCCATGCATCTTGAGTCCGCCGGCGAAGTTGATCAGTCCCTTCACGCCGGGGAAGTTCTTGGTACCGAATGCGAGCGTTGTCAGGCCGCCGTACGACTGCCCGGCAACAACGATGCGATCCTTGTCCGCCCATTTCTGGGTACGCAGGTATTCCAGCGTGCTCTGCAGGTCTTCCGCCTGCTCCAACCCGTGGCCGGTCATGTCGCAGCCGCGATCGATATATTCGCCGGTGGATTTCGAAAACCCCTTGCGCATCGGGATGACGACCGCATAGCCGCGCTTGACGAATTCACGGCTGATGACGACAAAGCGGTCACGTCCCTGCGAACGCGGATTGCCGAGCGCCTTGCCGTGGTTCATGATCACCAGCGGGAAAGGGCCATTGCCAGCCGGTTTGAAAACAGTGGTTTCCAGTTCGATGTTCTGGGTGCCCGAAGCAGCAGGCACCATCACGACCTGTTCATTGAGGGTTGCGTCGAGGCTGGCCGTCTGCGCCGTTGCGGAACCGGCAAGCATGCCTAGTCCGATTGCGAGGGCGCCAATTGCGCGGTAAGCCCGGTCTTTTCCAGAGATCAGCGTCTGGATGAGAGAATGAATATGCACGGCTTCTCCGTTAAAGAATGGGTGAAGCGCTGTGCATGCGAAGAAGCAATACCTCGCACGACTTGATGCAGCGCAACGTTGTCCATTCTAAATACGGGGTTGCCTCAATTCAATGCCCATTTATGCAACTTGGAAAGATTTAATACAGGTACTTTTAGTCGTCACAATTCTTGTTGCACCTTGTAACTAAAGTGGTGCAAACAAAAATGATGTTGTTGTACGAAGAAGGAATGCCGAATCGGCATGAAGACTGTATGCGATGCATGGATGCAGTGGTTGGCAAGGAAACAGTTTTTGTTTTTCCAGGATGCGCAACCTTTACGATGTCTGGATGTCAATTGCAGACACCTGTTTTTATAAGGATGGAACCATGAAAGTTGATGTCTACAAACGCCCGGAACACGAAGGCAAGTATTCCTACCTCGCTGTCCCTGAGGGACACCCGATTCCCGATGAAGCCACTGCCATCGATTGGGAAACCGCGGAGCAGAATATCGACCTGGATGAATCAAATGAATCCGTGGTCGGCCTTTCAGCAAACGACGCACTGCAGCAGATCGACATGAAGGGATATGCCATTTCGAGCTCGCAGGATAAAGTCAGGATCGGGCCGAACGTCTAACTTTCCGGGCCGGCACATGCGTTGCGTGCCGCCGGCCTTTTCAGTACTACCGCTCCATCACTCTCTTTAGTACGATTCCCTGCAAACGGTTTACGCCTCCAACACCGCTCCCGCAGTCCATCCTTCCACCGGATCCATCCAGTCAGGCATGCCATAGTTCGGGCGCTGCGCAGCCCATGCCGCCGCGACCGCGCACAACACCGCATCGAGCCAGTCTGCCGTGCCGTCATCGATCAGCGCGCGGCGTAACGGCGCGCCGATCTTCAGCATGATGCCCATCGGATGCGTGCCGTTTTCCAGCGCCTGCACGATCATTTCCCGTGCGGCACGTCTGGCCTCGGTCTGCTTGCTGCGCTCATCGCTTTTATAGGAAGTGCGGGTGACCGCACGCGCCACCAGGCCCGGATATCCTTCCAGCGCAATGCGCTGCGGATCTCCTGCGTGCAGGCCGTAGACAGTCACGCCCGCATGCAGCAAGCGCGGGCAGCCTTCATGAAACATATAGGCAACAGGCGGATTGACCCACTTCATCGACGGACTCGATCCGGCAGGACCGTCGGTGACGCGATGGGCAAATTTGTTGCCCACCGGACGCGCATCGCAGAAAGCCTTGAAGATGTCGCGCAATTCGGCGCGGGTCAGCCCCGCGCAGTGCTCGATCAGGGCGGCCCAGGTTTGCGGCCAGCCGAGATGATCGACCAGTTCGCGCGATAGGCCGAAGGGAAAATCGAACGCACCGACCCAGGGTCCTGGTTGTGCCAGCCAGGATTCATAAGAAGCCCAGCTTGGATGCTCTGCAATGTTTTCTACCCACAATGTATTGCCCCTGCTCTCGCCGTGCGCAATGGTGATCGGCTTGACACGACGCGGAACGGAGGTGAAATCGATGCCGGCGATGCGAATTCGGGGTGTTTTGGCACGCATTTGACTAAGGTTTGATATTTGCGGGAATTATCAGAAAGCAAAAGCATTCTAATAGTTATGTTATTTGCGATCCTTGTGTAGTACAGCTGAAGAAATCACGCATGCAATGAACAGCCCTACTCTTACCCGAAAATCCGTCGCCGGCGACTGGCACACGGGATGGCTGTTTCCCATTGTCATGCTTTTCACTATGCTGACAGGCTGCGCGAGCTTACCGGATGTTGATTATTTGCGTCGCGGCCAGCTGCAGGCACAGAAGCCCACCATCGTCACCACGAACGGCACGCTCTCCGACGGCAAGACCCAATCGGTGCTGGATCGGATGGCGGCGAAGGTCGGCGCCACCGACATACTCGCAAGACATGTAGCGGCGGAAGAAGCAATCAGCAGCGCACCCCTGGTAGCAGGCAACAAGGTGGTGCTGCTGGATGATGGGCCGATCACGATGCAGGCCATGATGAACGCGCTGCGTACCGCACGCGATCACATCAACCTGGAAACCTACATCATCGAGGCGGATGAAGTCGGACGGGCTTTCGCGGACCTGCTCATTCAGAAAAGGGCGGCCGGCGTGCAAGTCAACCTGATCTACGACAGCGTCGGCGCACTGACCACGCCGCCCGAGTTCTTCGACCGCCTGCGCGCCGGCGGCATCAACCTTGTCGAATACAATCCGATCAATCCGCTGAAAGCGGAACGCAAATGGGACATCAACCAGCGCGACCATCGGAAGCTGCTGATCGTCGATGGCCGCGTCGCCTACACCGGCGGCGTCAATATCAGCCGCGTCTATGGCAAGAGTTCGCTGATCAGGGGCAAACGCAACCAGGCGTCCCCAGAGGATGCGAAGCAGTCGGCCTGGCGCGACACCCATATGCAGATCGAAGGCCCAGTGGTTGCCGAGTTCCAGAAACTCTTTCTCGACACCTGGCGTCGCCAGACCGGCAACGACATGAGCGCCAAGCGCTATTTTCCGCCGCTGAAACCCGAGGGCAATGCGCTGGTGCGCGCGCTCGGCAGCACGGCAGATCAGGAAGACTACAGCGTCTACAAAACCTATGTGTCGGCGTTGTCGAATGCGAGCAACTATGTGCACCTGACCACGGCCTATTTCGTACCCGATCAGCAGATCGTGGAAGCAATGAAGGAGGCGGCGCAGCGCGGCGTCGATGTGAAAATCATTTTCCCGAGTTTCAGCGATCACGAGATGATCCTCTATGCGGGCCGCTCGTTCTACGACGAGTTGCTGCAGGCCGGCGTCAAGATCTACGAGCGCAGGATCGCGATGCTGCATGCGAAAACAGCCGTGGTGGACGGTGTCTGGTCGACCATCGGCTCCACCAACCTGGACATGCGCAGCTTCCTGCACAACGATGAACTCAACGCAGTGATCCTGAACGTCGATTTCGCCGAAAAAATGGAAGCGCTGTTCCAGCGCGATCTGCGTGACTCCGACCAGATCACGCTCGAGTCATGGCGCCAGCGGGGTGTCGGGCAGAAAATGAAGGAATGGGCGGTGCGGGTGCTGGAGTACTGGCTGTAGATTGCCGTTTTGCATGCCAAGGCAAGCTGATGTTACCGGTCACGACTTCCTTTCGGCTTGCATCCGTGCAGTAGCGAACGTGGAGCGGACACTTTGCGGTAACCATGCTCATTTTCAGCGGCTGCACCTCGTCATTCTTGCATCGCGACAAGCGTTGTGCCACCTTGATGCTCCGTAACATCGCATTCTGTCCTGTCCATTCAAACGATTGCACCCACATCGATTATCCGTGGCGCTGCAACGGGAACCGATGCAGCGCTCGCCGCGTCTGACATTCCCTCTTACCGAATACGCAATGCCCGAATGGCGACACTTGCCGTGCGGGCACGCCGCATGCAGCTTGTCATGAACAGACTTCAATCCCGATGCTTCCGCTGGTCCGGTTACGCTCTCACCGTTTCGCTCGCTGTATTCACAACGTCATGCGGCGGCGGTGGCGGAGACAGTGGCGGTGGCGGCGCTTCGACACCGACAGGCGCGGCAGGCATGCCAACGCTGGCGGCAAGTGTCGAGCGCACGCTGGAAGTGCCTGCCGCGCTGTCGGAAGGCGTGCTGTCGCAACCGCGGCGCCTGACCGTGCCGCCGGACTTCGGCATCCGCGTATGGGCACGGGTGCCGGCGGCACGCTTCATGGCACTGGCGCCGAATGGCGACGTGCTGCTCTCCGTTCCCAACGAAGGACGGATCGTTCTGCTGCGCGAACGGCCCGGCGCACCGCCGGAGCAGTTCAATTTTGCAACGGGATTGCGCAAGCCGCATGACATGGTGTTCCATCGCATCGGTGAAACAACGTACCTCTATGTTTCGGAGTCGCACCGGATCACGCGCCATGTGTACCGCGCAGGCGAGACCGCGATCGCCGGCACGCAGATCGTGGTCGACAATCTGCCCGATGGGTCCAATACCGAATTGGGTGGCGACTACGGCCATGAGTTGAAGAACATCGCCATCGGCGGCGACGGCAGGTTGTACGTATCGATCGGCTCGGCCTGCAATGCTTGTGCCGAGGATACCGTCACCGACCCGGTGCGCGGCGCAATTTACCAGTACAACGCCGACGGCAGCAATGGCCGCCTGTTCGCGCGGGGCCTGCGCAATGCCGTGGGACTGGATTTCATTCCCGGCACCAATACGCTCTGGGCAGCCGTCAACAATCGCGACCAGGTACGGGTGCCGGTGGATACGGATGTCGATGGCGACGGGTCCGGCGATCTCGGCAAATTGATACCACGCTACGTGGACGACAATCCGCCGGAGCCCTTCACCGCGGTGCGCGACGGCGGCAACTACGGCTGGCCGTTTTGCAACCCGGTGCCGGCGGAAGGAATGGCGAACCTGGCCATGGTACGGGACTTCGACAATAACGCCGATGGCGGCAGGCTGGATTGCAGTACGGCGGATCGCCTCTCGAAAGGCATACAGGCGCATTCCGCCCCGCTCGGCTTCAGCTTCCTGCACGACAGCAACCTGCCGGAAAACTACCGGCAAGGCGCGGCGGTGGCGCTGCATGGATGTTGGAACTGCACCAGCCTCAGTGCGGGTTACAAGGTGGTGTACTTTCCGTTCGACGGGAACGGCAATGCCGGCGGGGTCATGGACCTCGTCACCGGTTTCGTCCCCAATCCGCGCAGCGGCGGATACTGGGGCCGCCCGGTGGATGCCATTCCGGATGGACGTGGCAACCTGCTGATTTCGGACGACTTCGCAGGGGCGATCTACCAGCTTTATCCCCTGTCGTAAGTCGTATGCGCCTTGCCGTTTGACGCCCCGCATTGCTGCCCGCCTTGGCAGGCCATGCAATGCGTGGCTAAACGCGCGCCACCATCACGTGGCCAAGCTTTGCGAAACGCAGACCGAACTCACTGAATTTCAGGTTGTCCTGACGTCGCGTGAAGAAGCGCGCGTTGAGCTGTTCCGTATCGATGTCCTCCATCTCCGCAAAACCCATTGCTTTCATCCGCGCAATCAAGTCGCGCGGCTGGAAAAATCCGATCCAGGGTTCGCCCAGTCGCGCGAAGCGGTAGGCCAGCGCGTGCAGGAAAAGACGTCCGACCAGGTTGCGCGATGCGTAGTCCAGCACGTAGTCGAAGACGATGCCGGAGCCCTTCGGGCCCGACGCGATGTGATGCAGGGTATGCATCACCGCGTCATTGCTCAGGTACATCGTGACGCCGAGCCAGGAGAAGAACGCCGGCTCGCCGGCATTGAAACCGGCTGCATGCAGCCGCTCGGCGAGCGACTGAGATTCAAAATCGATGTCCACGAACTGCAGCGAATCAGGCAACGGGATCTGCGCGTCGTCGAGCAGCGTGCGCTTCCACGCCTGGGTCGCCGGATGGTCTACTTCGAAAACACGCAGCGTGGATGCAGGATACGGATTGCGGTAAGCAAAGGTGTCGAGGCCGGCGCCGAGAACGACGTACTGGGTCACGCCACGCTTGACCGCCCGATGCAGCTCGTCCTCGGCAATCCTGCTGCGCGCCACCAGCCCGGCGCGAATGCCGCGGGCAAACTTGCTGTCGGTACGCGGTGGCATGGCGCGCAGTTCGGCTTCGTCGCGCATGCCAATGATTTTCAGTGCGATCGGATCGTCGAAGATGGGCGGGAAATCGCACAGCTGGTGTTTTGCACGGCTTCGTGCGGCGCGCAAGGCGGTAATGCTGGCTCGGCCTGCTTGCATATCGGGGCCTCCATGACGTGTTATTTGAATAACGCGCAGTGTAGGAGGCAGCGATGCCGCTTCGCCATTAGAGATAATACTTACCCCCCTTCAAGATGGCATGGCGCAGGGCGTCGCTTCGATTGCCCGTATTACTTCGACTCTTCCAGCGCGAGGTCCGTCGCCTTGCGGGTGCGGTAGGCAAATTCGCGGCTTCTCTTCGCCCAGGGCTCGTCATAGTCGACCGGCATGACGACCGGCACCTGCAGGCAGACACTCTGCGTCGGCAGCACCTGGCGCCAGTCACGGATCAGCTGGCAATAGGCAGCGCCGACCGCCCGGATGTTGCGGTCGAGGTCATAGAGTCCGAGAGCATTGACGTTGCCGTTGTTTTCGCGCAGCGCGGTATCCCAGTCGACCTGGTCCGTCAGCGAATACCAGGTGAACCCGACCACCGGCACACCATCGTTGCGTACCCGCAGCACGTTCGCCCATTCCTTTCGCAGCCAGCACACCGCTTCATCGCCGTGCGGACCTTCGATGCGGTTGGTCTCGGTATGCATCACCGGCAGCCGGTAGCGGTCGTGGTACTGGTGGGTAATGACGGAGTAACCGAAGATTTCACCGGAGGCGCGCGTATGGCCGTCGGCCGACACCAGGTGTTCGTTGGTGGCGTAGTAGTCATTGCCCATGATGCAGTGATGCTTCAAATTATTGCGCAGGAAGAAGTGGTACTCGTCGCGCGTCATGCCGTTGTCGAGCACGTACTCGTACATTTCCGAATCGAGGCGGCGACCGTAATTCAGATCCAGCGACAGGAAACGGCGCGCATTCATCAGCTCGGCCGGCTTGATAGCAGACGGATTTTCAGCATGGTAATACTCGGACGATTCGCTTTGCACGAACAGCGCATCCGGCCGCACCGCCAGCACCGCCTGCATGGCCAGCACATTGGCCTTGACGATGTGCTTGAGCGCAGTCACGAACGCGCGATCGTCCTTCAATTGCTCGTTCCACCAGCCGTACAGGGCGGAGAAGACCGCGCAGATGAACATTTCGTTGACCGGCGTGTAGAGCTGCACCCATGGATAGCGAAGCGCGAACGCTTGCGCATAGCGGCAGAAGATGCGCGGGAAATCCGGATTCTGGAAATTGCCGAGCCAGTCGGGCAGGCCGAAGTGGCAAAGGTCGACGATGGGCGCGATATTGCGGCGCTTCAATTCCGCAAAGGTTGCATCGGCGAACGACCAGTCGTACCGCTCCGGGCCGAGCAGCGTCAGGTGCAGCGGCGGGCCGTAGCGCAGGAAGCTGATGCCCATCTGTTCGACAAGATCGAAGTCGGTGCGCCAGTGTTTGTAGTGACCACATTTCTCCATCTCGTCCATGCGCACCTTGCCGCCATGGATGGTGGGAATGCTGTTTTCGATACCGGTGGCAAAGATGAATCCTGGGAACATGGCGGTGCCTTTCCTGGAGTGCGCGTTTTGTCGTGCATGAGGGAATGACCGTTGGGAAGTTGTTTAGTTTCAAGCCGGCATGGGTCGAGAGTTTTTTGGCGATTTGTATTGGGCGAAATTGAATTTCGTCGCGATGAATGGGACGAACGCTAACGAAGACTAATCGTCAAAGCTCCACTGAACGGTTCCCTCCCCTTGCAGGGGGAGGGTTAGGGGCGCCCGGCGTAGGGTGGGGGTGGTGAGGTTGATCAGCTGTATGCGATAGCTTAACTTCACCACCCCTGCGCGGGACGCCCCATCCCAGCCTTCCCCCTACGAGGGGGAAGGAGCTTTTCCTATATTCCTCCTTGCGTTATCGAACTTTTCACCCTGAAGACACCCATGCACACCCTGCCAATCGCCATCGAACAGCGCATCTTCAACAAGGCGGGCTACCTGACCGGCTTTGCCCTCGGCGGCTTTTTCGACGGCATCCTGCTGCATCAGGTCCTGCAGTGGCATCACCTGCTGAGCGGCGTGGACCGGGAACCGTTCACCGATCTGCGCATGCAGATTATGGCGGACGGCCTGTTCCATGCCGGAATGTATGTCATCGCATTGATCGGCATCTGGATGCTGATGCGCGCCCGCGCCTGGCTGGGACGCAACGGATCGGGCCGCTTGCTGATTGCCAATGTCCTGATCGGTTTCGGCGCATGGCATGTGGTGGATGCGCTGCTATCGCACTGGCTTACCGGCATCCACCGCATCCGAATGGACTCGCCGAATCCGCTGTTCTGGGACCTGCTCTGGTTCGCGGTATTCGGCCTGTTGTTCATCGCAGCCGGGATCCTGTTGCGGCGCCGCACCGGCCTGTCGGAAGGCAAGGGCCGCACCATCGCATCGCTCCTCGCGGTGATCACCGCCGCCGGTGCCGCCGCCAGCGCAATGCCGCCGGCCGGCACGGGCCTGGTGCCGACCGCCACCGTACTCCTGCGTCCGGGCGCAACACCGGCGCAACTCCTGGCGGCATTGCCGCAGAACGATGCGCGCATCGTATGGAACAACGCGCGCGGCGATATATGGGTATTCGCGCTTGGCGCAAACAGCAATGCGCAGGATTTCTACCGGCACGGCGCAATGTTCGTCAGCGGCACCCTGCTGCCGGCCGGATGCGCAAGCTTCCTGTCGATGCGTCGCTCGGGTGAAGCGACATGAAGCCTTTTTTCAGGCGTCTCGCCGGCATGGGCGGCGCCATCCTGGCGCCGGTACTCGCGCCGATACTGGGCATTGCAGCGCTGGCGGGCGGTGGCCTGGGCGCCATTGCAGTGATGCCCGGCGTTTCGCACAAGGGGCCGCTGCCGCACTGGACAGTGGAGGAACGCGATCTCGCCGCACGGCTGCGCACTCATGTCACGGCGATCGCAAGCGTGGAACACAATGTCGCGCATCATCAGGAATTGGAAGAAGCCGCACGCTACATCGATCGCACGCTGAGCGGCTACGGGTTCACGGTGAAGAGCCAGGAGTTCAAGGCGGACGGCAAGCCTGTGCGCAACCTGGAAGTATCGATCGCCGGCAAAGGCGCGGAAGCGCAGCGGGACGTCATCGTGGTCGGCGCGCACTACGACTCGGTCATCGGTGCGCCGGGCGCCAATGACAATGGGTCCGGCACGGCGGCGGTGATCGAACTTGCGCGGTTGCTGAAGGGCGCGGCCCTGCCCGACAAAAAGGAACTGAAGCTGGTGCTGTTCGTCAACGAAGAGCCGCCGTACTTCAAGAGCGAGCAGATGGGCAGCCATGTGCATGCACGCGACCTGAAATCACGCGGGCGCAAGGTGACTGCCATGCTGTCGCTGGAAACGATCGGGTATTACTCCGATGAGAAAGGCAGCCAGCACTATCCGCCGCCGCTGGATGCGCTGTATCCAGATACGGGCAATTTCATCGGCTTCGTTGGCGATATGGGATCGCGCATGCTGGTGCACCAGGCCATTGCCACCTTCCGCAAGCATGCGGCCTTTCCATCGGAAGGCATCGCCGCGCCGTCGGCGATTCCCGGCATTGACTGGTCAGACCATTGGGCCTACCGGCAATACGGCTATCCGGCCATCATGATTACCGACACCGCGCCCTACCGTTATCCGCACTACCACACCGCGCAGGACACGCCGGACAAGATCGACTATGAGCGCACGGCGCGGGTGGTCAAGGGCATCGAAGCGATCGTACGGGAGCTTGCCGGAGCGCGATAGTCCCAGGGCAAGACAGTGCGGCACATCGCGAACGGATGCGGATTGCGGGAATGTTGCAACGCGCGTCGATCGCTATCGAGATTCATGCGGCGCTTTTGCTTCCTTCGATCGGAATATCGAAGTGCAGCACATCCTCGCGCATGCCCAGCTTCGTGTACAGCGCGATGGCCGGATCATCGCCGTGGTCGGCTTGCACAAAGACGACATAGGCGCCCCGTGCTGCTGCAATTGCCTTGAGCTCGTTGATCAATGCCGTGGCGATGCCCTCACGCCGGTGTGCCGCAGAGACCGCCAGGTCGTATAGATAGATCTCGCTGCGCTCCTGCTCGAACTTCTTCAGCTCGTATGCGGCAATGCCACCCACGACCTCGCTTCCTTTCAGTGCAACAAGTGCGATGAAATAGTCACTGCCGAGGAGCCGCTGCTGATAAGCAGCACCGGGCCGGTTCTTTCCATACGTATCCACCTCGTTGAAGGCCTCGCCGAAGGCGGTGAGCATGCCGTCCAACAAGGCGGAGTCGTCGCGGGAAAGCTGGCGGATGGTGAAGGGATCGGATACAGCCATGGACATCTCCTGGATTGCATGGTGATTGCAGGGTGATTGCAGGGTGATTGCATTGGGCCGCCATTGAACCAGATCAGGCGGCGGCCCGCCGCGGACGGCGCATCGGTGGCTTTTTACCCGGCGTCTGCTTCGCCGGCGACTGTTTGTCGTGCGGACCGATCGTCCCGGAAGCATCCATTCCCAGCAGGCGCCGGAATGTCGGGCATTCCATGTGACTCGGCGCCGGACACACGGCGGCATGTCGCAGGCCGTCACGCACGGCGCTCAGCTTGCGGATCGTCCTGTCCAGTTCGTCTGCCTTGTCGGCCAGCATCTTCCGGTCAATCTGCGGCAGCCCGTCCGGCGCAAACATGCGGGCAATTTCGTCCAGTGAAAAACCTGCCGTCCGCCCCAGTGCGATCAATGCCAATCGTTCCAGCACATCCGGCGAGAACAGGCGGCGCAGGCCCTGCCTGCCGATGGAAACGATCAGGCCCTTCTCTTCATAGAAACGCAAGGTGGAGGCGGGAACGCCCGACCGCTGCGCCACTTCGGAAATGTCCATCTTACCCCCTTGACTTCAAGTTGACTTGAAGTTGTACGCTACCAGCACTTCGTCATCAAGGCAAACATCTGGAGGAAATCATGGACTATCTGATAAGCGTATTGGTCACCGGGATAGGCGCAACGGTGGTCATGGATCTGTGGGGCATTGCGCGCAAACCGCTGCTTGGGCTCGCCCCGCCGGACTACGGCCTTGTGGGTCGCTGGCTGGGGCACATGGTGCGCGGGCGCTTTCGCCATGCATCTATTGCCGCCTCGCCAGCCGTGCCGGGAGAGCGGCTGATCGGCTGGACTGCCCATTACCTCACCGGCATTGTCTTCGCCGCATTGCTCATCGGCATCTGGGGGATTGCATGGGTCCGGCAGCCGACCCTCCATCCCGCCCTGATCGTCGGCATCGGCACGGTGATGGCGCCCTTCTTCCTGATGCAGCCGGGAATGGGCGCCGGCATTGCCGCCTCGCGCACGCCGCGCCCGGCCGCCGCCCGGTTGCAGAGCATCATCACTCACACGATCTTTGGCGCGGGTCTCTATGCGGCGGGCTGGATCGCACGATTCCTGTACACGGCATGACGGCCCGCCTCGACAACCGCTGTAAATGAAATTTGCAATTAACCCCAGGAGAATGACATGCGTATTCCAGCCCGCTTTGCACCGATTGTCTTCAGCGCCCTGCTCTCGGCCATCATGGTGGCCATCGTTTCGGCTTTTGTCCTCATCACATCGCAGGGCATCAGTTCCGGGTTCCCTGCGCAATGGCTACGCAGCTGCATCACCACATGGCCAATCGCGTTTCCAACCGTCGCGGTCGTGGCGCCGTGGGTGCGGCGGATTGTCGGGCGGATCACGGCATGACACCGACATGAGGGCGCGGCCGGACCCGGTGCCGCAGTACCGGCGCAGTCCGGCAAGTCATCCAACCGCCACAACGGCTGCCGTTCTCACGGCACACCCTACGTCGTCGGCGATGATGGAGCGCCGCTTTGCCCGGCCTTTGCGGTTACAAACACCGAGAGCATTTGCGGATCATCAGCGGCGACCATTTCGGGTGTCTCGCCATGATTGTCCGTCTCATCAAGCGAAGCGCCGGCCTTGAGAAGCTGCCTTGCCAGGTCGGCATGTCCGTACCTCGTTGCAAAATGGAGCGGAGTCCAGGCATCCATATCTTTCGCATGCGGGCTGGCGCCCGCCTCGAGCAACATGCGTGCGGCGTCCGCATGCCCTTCGCTCGCCGCGAAGTGCAGCGGCGTGCATCCTTCATCATCCCGGCTGTCCACCGGCGCTCCTTTCGCCAGCAGTAGCTCGATCGTGTCCGTGTCGTTATTGAACGCCGCCAGATGCAACGGCGTGAATTCATCGTTTTCCTTTTCGGCCGGATCCGCTCCCGCCGCAAGCAGCAGGCGGACGATGTCGGCATGGCAGCCATCGGCCGCGAGATGCAGCGGCGTACAACCGCTGTCGCCTCGCTCCAAGACGTCGCTCCCGGCCTCCAGCAGCAAACGGCAAATCTCCGCATCACCGTTACTGGCGGCAAGATGGAGTGCGGTCCACCCATCCATACCGCGTATCTGGATTTTGCTTCCACTGTCGATCAGCAGATGCACGGCCTCCGTGGCGCCGCTGCCTGCTGAAAAATGCAAGGCCGTCCATCCGCTGCTGTCCTGTGAATTGACATCGGCGCCCGCTTCGACAAGCAATTGCATGACGTCGACATGACCACCGATCGACGCCTGATGCAACGCCGTCATGCTGTCACTTTCGAGCGCATGCACATCCGCATTCGCGGCAAGCAACATCCGGACGACTTCCGTATTTCCGTAATTCGCGGACCAATGCAAGGCGGTGTACCCCAGTTCGTCCTGCATATGCACATCGCTGCCCGACTTGAGCAACAGGTCCACCACGTCGGCATGCCCGTTGCCAGCCGCCATCAGGAGCGCCGTCATTCCGTACTTGTCCAGCTCGTCCGCAGGCACACCCGCATCAAGCAGAACCTGCACCGTTTCCGGATGGCCGCTATTGGCCGCAGTGTGCAACGCCGTCATGCCATCGTTTTCTTTTTCCAGTGCATTGCTGCCGGCTTCCAGCAGCAGCCTGACGACGTCCGCATGCCCATTATTGGAGGCATAGATCAGAGCCGTCGCCCCCATCTGGTCGCGTTCATGCACGTCGGCTCCAGAGGCAAGCAGCAAACTGACGAGATCCTTGTGGCCAAGGTTGGAGGCGATCATGAGCGGCGTGCTGCCATCCGCGGTCTTGCCGTGCACATTGCCGCCAGCCCCGATCAGATGCGACATCACCGCCGGCGCGCCGCAGGCAGCAGCAAAATGTACCGGCGTCCAATTGTTTGCATCCGCGACACCGACGTTGCCGCCTTGTGCAAGGCACGCGCTTACTCCGGCGGAATCACACTCCACGATCGCATCGATCAACCGGTCATCGACTTCACTCAACTCGCTCATGCTGATTCCTTCTTTCATCGTTTAATGCGCCTTGTTTCTCCGGCAGTCTGCCATGCGTTCCAGCGCGACATATTGCATTGCGTCGTGGGCAGCGTGCCGAAATATGCCCGCCGGAATCCACGAGCCGTGGGCGTCAAACAGTAGACACCGGGATTGAGGCAAGTTCACGGCTAAATGGCGTAGTCGACAGCGCACATGGACTGCGGCGCTACGGCGGAAGCGCCTCAGGTGAATAACGGCATGACATGCCGGGCACATTCATCGATGAACCGTTGCTGATCGCGGTGCACGTTGTGCAGGTAGAGTCGCTCGAAACCAAGCGCAGCATCCTGCGCAAGCCAGTCCGCTTGCTGCGCGATACTGTCCGAGATGCGCATGCTGTTCTCCATGTCCTGCCGGCGCACGCTCGCCGTTGCGCTGTCGAATGCCTGTGGCGAATCAAGATCCGCGAGCGCACTTTTATCTAGGCAAGCCTGCCGCCATTCATGGTGGGCGGCCTGTGCGGCTTCCTCCCGCGTCGGTGCAAATGACAGAACCACTTGCAAGTACATCGGCTTGCCGTCACCACCGCCTTCCCGAAAAGCATCGACGATCGCCTTCATGCTGGCCTTGTCCTGGCTGACGGTAACGAGGCCGTCCGCCCATTGTCCTGCCCACCGCGCCGACTCTTCCGTCAAGCAGGCGGCAATGAGCTTGGGAGGCGTTGCAGGCAACGAATACAATTTCGCGCCCTGAACAGTGACCAAACCCTGGTGATCCACGGTTTCGCCGCGCCACAACGCACGTATTACCTCTATGCATTCGTTCAGGCGCTGTTTGCGATCTTGCTTGCGCGGCCACGCGGCGCCGGTGATCATTTCGTTGAGCGCCTCGCCGCTGCCGACGGAGAGCCAGAATCGTTCCGGATACATGTCCGCCAGTGTCGCGGCAGCCTGTGCGATGACGGCGGGATGATACCGCTGGCCCGGCGCATTCACCGTGCCAAACGAAACATTCGTGGCCTCCAGTGCAGCGCCCAGCCATGACCATGCGAAGCCACTTTGTCCCTGACGAATGCTCCATGGATGAAAATGATCCGAGCACATCGCATGCCGGAAGCCGGCTTGCGCAGCGGACTTGGCATGGCGCAGGAGTTGCGAAGGAGAATATTGTTCGTGCGAACAGTGGTAACCGAGCAGAGCCATATCAATTTCGATGATTGGAAGAAGATCTCCATCGGACAGCATCCGGTGTAATGCAATTCCAGCAAGGATGAAAAATAGAGGCGGCTTGCGCTTCGTTTGCAATTTGCCCGACTCAGGATTGTTGCGACAACCAGCGGTGCAATGGCGCGATGCCGATTGCACACTCAACCACATTATTTCGATGCAATTAGATATGGGAGATATGGGGTCAGAGTGCTTTACTGTACCGTTACCAGATCGGACAATACCGAACCGGTGCCGATCAGCTGATCGGGTGAAGTAGCAGTACCTCAACAAAATAACCGGGGCTTGGTTTATCGAACCAAGCCCCGATTGTTTGGAAATCTTGCCTGTTCAAGAAAGAACAGTTTGAATCTGAAAGACTTTGTAATGAAGGTAAACCGGAAGCCGCATTCACCGTATAAATAAACATCAATAATGCATTGAGCTGCCTTCGGCGCCTGTGCGATTTTCGCCGTGGATTACGGACTTACGAACGCAATATTGTTTTTAGATGAGGTGGTGTTGTGGACCCGGAAGACAAAGTGGCAAATATCCTTCTTGCAATCATCGGCCTCGCCTCACTCACGTATTTATACATTTGGTAGTGTTGGATATCGTGCGTCCACGCTTGGCTTTCGCCCAGAACCAGTGTTGAATTTCTCCCGGAAGCGGACACTGCAAAGACGAAGACCCTCCCTGGGCATGGCAGCGCCAGCGGTTATCATGTGCACAGCTTTGTCAATCCGAGGCCAAAGTGAAACCATGGAGCAAACTGCAGCGCGAAGTCAGCAAACTGTTTGCCGACGGGCTGCGTCTGCAGATCCAGTGCCGCGTGTACCGCATGGCATCGGCTGGCAGCAACACCGACCTGCCCCGCTACTGGTGCACGTTGGGCAAAGACGTGATCTGGGATTACCCGCGTGATGTCGGCGAAAACGCCACGCACTATCCTTGCGACACGGAGGTGTCGTCGATATCGAGCTTATTGCGTGAGTACATCGACACACCAATCGACGGGTTGCTCAGCTTCGCCTTCGCCGACCGTTGGCATATTGTGGACATCTTGCTTGCTGCGGACAAGCGTATCGGGAAGCACCGCCTTCCTGAACTGAAGGCAAGACTTACCCACCCCGGTGCCATAGCGATTGCGGCAACGCGCTGGGGCCAGGAGTGGGAGGATGCAGTGCCTGCACCCGAGCCAGCAAGCCCACCGGTTCCCGAAGCTGCACCGGGGCTGGCCGACGCGCCGATATCGACCGACAGCAGCCTTCTTCGCTGACTGACGTCTTAGCGCATCGCACGGTGCTGATCAGCCTGCGCCCCCTGTTTCGGCCACGGCGCAGGCGCTGCATCGACAATTGAACGCGCTTGCTCGATCAGGATGCGGTCAAATGGGGTCGCGGGCGCCACAGTCGACGGCGGGGTCTGGAAGCGGCGACTCTGGTAAAGGCTTGCGCCTTGCACAACTGCGGCTGAGTTCGCTCGCGTACTTAAACAGGCTTTTGCTTCACGCAAGCTCAACGACAAACGTTTCCTGAAAAGCCTTATCCTCGCCTTTTTCCGGATAGCCGCGCGGATTCGCTATTACTCTGCAAGAAAACGGTTTGCCGTCATCGATGCCGGAGACCACATAATCATTCCTGCAATGCAGGTGTCCGTGCATCCAGATATCGGATAACGGCAATAGATCGTCCAGAGCGTTACAAAAGCCCGCGGTGCCGGGCGTGATTCCGTAGCGCGGGTCGGCGCTGCGCAAGGTGGGCGCAAAATGTGTGACGGTGACCGTGGTGCCGTCGAATGGCACTGCCAGCGAATTGCGCAGCCAGCGTTGGCACTCGTGCGCAAGCAAGCGAATATCTTCGGCGAGCATTGGTTCGCCGTTTTTGAATGCGGTATTCTTGCTGAGGTAAAAGTTGGCGGCTCGACAAGCCTTCTCCAACGCGGTCATTTGTTCGGTCATGGTGGCTTTGGACTTGGCCACCGCTTCAAAATCGCTCCACAGGGTCGTCCCGATAAACCGTACCGAACCCACCGTGATGGTCTCGCGCTCCAGCCATTCAATGCCAAGCGTCTCACACGTATTTCGCAGCCTTGCGTAGGTCGCGTCGTAGTCAAGCGAATCAAATTCATGGTTGCCGGGAATGTAGAACACACGGGGCCATTGCGAACCCGGTCGACGCGGTGAAAAGCGACTTAAACCAAAGTCGTCGGCCTCGAGCAGGGAGCCCGCCTGGTAGGAGCCGATGTCCCCGGCAAGGATGAGAATATCAACCTGCGCCGCAGCGAGCGGCACAAAGTCGGGATAGTTTTCAAGATGAAGATCGGACAGTAGCTGGATACGCATGGTGCCTATGCTACCGTATCTTGGCGTCGGCACGCGATGCGTGGCCCCCCATCCTTTTTACCAATCGGTGAAGGCAGTGACACGAATCAAACACAACAAGCACGCTGGCGAGCTAATGCAAGCCAGGCGCGAAATGGTTGACCACGGCGACAATCAGCCTTGTCGGGCTGCTTCGATGCGCGCGATGTCGATCTTTCCCATTTCCATCATGGCTTCGAAAGCGCGTTTTGCCGCAGCCGGATTTGGATCGGTGATTGCGGCCGTCAGTACCCGTGGTGTGATCTGCCATGACACACCCCACTTGTCCTTGCACCAGCCGCAGGCGCTTTCTTGACCTTCATTGCCGACGATCGCATTCCACAGACGATCCGTTTCGGCCTGGTCGTCCGTGGCAACCTGAAACGAGAATGCCTCGTTGTGATTGAAGACCGGTCCTCCATTCAGGCCCAGACAGGGGATGCCCATCACCGTGAACTCGACGGTCAGGATATCGCCCTGCTTGCCTGAGGGATAGTCGGCTGGCGCGCGATGGACGGCGACCACCGCACTGTCGGGAAACGTCTTCGCGTAGAACTCTGCTGCGTCCAATGCAGTACCGTCATACCAGAGGCAAATCGTGTTTTTGTGAACCATATTGATTCTCCGGACGTGAAAGGATAGGCACTTGGCACTGTGCAGTTCGCCGCAGCACTACCGCAGCGGTGCCAGGCAGCCACCGAAGTGCTCAATGCCACAATGGCGACCGGCGGCTTCAGATCCAAAGCAGACTGTCGCCGCAGCCGTTCTATGTAGTATGGTTAGTATGACATTGCTTTTGGAAGTGAAAATATCATGCAGTCAGAAACATTAGAAAAGCAGCTGAATTTTCTGAGAGAAATCGACCGGTTGAAAACCGTCGTACGGCAGTCACCGCTCCTTGACAAAAGCCGGAAAGAAAATTCTGCCGAGCATTCCTGGCATTTAGCCATGTATGCGTTATTGCTGAGTGAGTATGCCTGCGGATCTGTGAATACGCATCGCGTGATACAGATGTTGTTGCTGCACGACGTCGTCGAAATCGACGTCGGCGATTTTCCAATTCATCGAGGATCTTCAAGCGCAATGCAGGCTGAGCAAGAGTCAAGAGCAGCGGCACGATTGTTTGGCTTATTGCCGCAGCAGCAAGGCGACGATCTTCTGACGTTATGGCAGGAGTTTGAGCGTGCAGAGACGGAGGACGCGAAGTTTGCAAAGGCGCTCGATCGCTTTCAACCTCTCCTTGTCAACATATTCACTGGTGGTGGCACCTGGACGGAAAACAGTGTTTCCCTTGAACAGATCTTCTCCCGGTACGGTTCCGTGATTAAAAGGGGGGCACCGCTGCTATGGACCGTGTGCGAGCAATGGGTAGTCCAGTACTTTGAAGGGCAAGCGTCTGCAATCTCGAAACACGCTGGTTGAGCACCAGGGCAAGGCAAATTGAATGACTCGCTGTACGTACTTGGTGCGGGCATGTGTACTTGTAGCGACTGACTGTCCGGTTATGGCCGATTGCTGCCGTTCCCCAGCGGCCGCTATCGACCCAAGCCGGTCAGTTGGATTCCTCGAAAGCGGACCTAGCCGTGTCGTTTTTCAACGATCAAGCTGTCACGGGCAAAGCGACGTTGTCGAGCAACGAGTTGTGTCCGGAACCGTTTCTTTCAAAGGTTTGCGACGTTTTGTGTGCGGACGTCAATTTAAAAATCTCATCAGGCACGTTCGTGAGACGCTTGCCGAAAACGAAAGCGGACTGATTGACCGCCTGCTTCCATTTCGCAGGCGGTATCTTCCATTCTTTCTTAAGTTGCGCAAGGCATTAAGCCGTTATCGGTAAAAAGGCTCGACCTTGCCTTTTACCTTGATCGTCATCGGATTGCCCTTGCGGTCACGCGCCTTGCCGGCCGCAACCTTGATCCAACCTTCGCTGATGCAATATTCCTCGACATTGGTGCGTTCCTTGTCATCGAGCTTAATGCCGACATCGTGCTCGAGGACAGCCGCATCGTAGTAAGGGCTGCGCGGATCGACCGAGAGACGGTCAGGAAATGGGGGGAGTTGTGTCATGTCGTTCATAGGCGGGGATTATCTACCATTCTCTTGCGCAAAACAATTTTCCAGCACTCGCCTGCTTTGCTGTCCTGCTTTTCAATTTTCTGCCACCGCGTCGCGGCGGACGGATTGCGGAATCAAGCATTCCCCAATACCCAATGACCAAGCCGGCAAAGGCCGGCTTAATTGCACGGCTGATTTTGATGCCGACACCGTCCAGCGAGACCGTTGCCGCTAGGTCGTCCTTACCCTCGACCAATTGCGAGAGGCAATTTTCGACCCAAATCGACTATTCGAAAGCGATGAAAGACAAGTTAGCCGACAAACCCAACCGGCGCGTCTGGACTCCAGAAATAATTTGCGGATCTGGCTTCTTTATCAACGGCCCTTCATTTTTCTAAACATGCTGGTCATCGTCTTCGCATCGATTGTCTGCATATCTAACCGGACCTTCGATCTCCCCGAAAGCCAACGCTGAACGGCCGATACATGGCCGCAGCAGGAAACTGTCTGCTCGTTGAAACGAGGGGGTTACGGTCGCAGAGGAATTGGATGTCCGAAATTGGCGCGACACGATCCGTCGTGACGGCCACACTTGCTTCTCCTGTTCAAACCAAAACAACAGAGGAGAAAAATTGAACATACTTGCAAACAAGGTTGCCATTGTGACTGGGGCCAGCTCGGGAATCGGACGCGCAACAGCACTGCTCTTCGCTCTGGAAGGCGCCGCCGTGGTTGTCGGCGCTCGCCGCAGACATGAGCTCGATGAGCTCGTCGATGACATCAAGGAAAAGGGAGGACATGCGGTAAGCGTAGCGGGTGATGTCAGGGATGAAGACTATGCGTCTGCGCTCGTCAAGACATCTGTTGAACGGTTCGGCGGTTTGGATATTGCATTCAACAACGCCGGCACGCTTGGCGAGATGGGTCCAACGCCGGAAGTATCCGGCGCCGGTTGGCGAAACACAATCGACACGAACCTGACAAGCGCGTTCTACGGTGCCAAGTATCAAATTCCGGCAATGTTGCGCCGGGGGTACGGGTCTGTCATTTTCACATCAACGTTCGTTGGACATACCGTTGGATTCCCCGGCGTGGCTGCTTATGCGGCCAGCAAAGCAGGCTTGATCGGCTTGACGCAGGCGCTGGCGGCCGAATTTGGTCCGAAGGCCATTCGCGTCAATGCGATCCTTCCAGGCGGTACTGACACGCCGATGGGCCGCGAAATGAATGGGTCGCCTGAAGCGATGGCGCAGGTTGCGAGCTTGCATGCGCTCAAGCGCATTGCAAAGCCGGAGGAACTGGCGCAATCGGTCTTATATCTTGCCTCTAACGCGTCGTCATTCATGACTGGGGCAGCGCTGCTCGTCGATGGAGGCGTTTCGATCAATCGCACGTGAATCCGATGGGAACCGCATTTGGGCTGCAAGTATGCGTCCAGCCAGCACGGTCTAGACACACGACAGTGATAGACGCAAAGTAGTCCTCACCAAATTTTAGTAAGGACTATCTTGGGGGAGAATTGGACTTAGCCAACTCCTTAGCCGTTTGGCGAAGCCGAATAGCTACTGCTGGCCTTTAGCGCTGACGCTGTGCCAGTTCGACGATGACTTGTTCCAGCGGAGTCGTTCCTGCCCATTCGACGGCGCCGGGATCGCTCTTGATGTCGATATGACAGTTATTGAGGCCACGAGTCAATTCGGTAAAGCCAGCAAGTGCGGCGGTTGAGAAATGGGCATCCGCCAGCGCTCTGGGCCACTCCGCTTCCGGTAGGACTGCCACGTCGACCGTCTTCCCGAGCGTGGCTGAAACGATGGCGGCGACATCGTTCGGCGCGTAGTCTTTAGGACCCGAGAGAGTGACGGTGCAGGTTTGCGTCCTTTCTTCTTGCAGCAAAGCCGCTGCGGCGCTACCGACATCCGCAGTCGCCACCATCGGAAGAGGACGCTGCGGTGGTGCCAGAAACGTCGGCAAGGTGCCGTTGCGAATGGCCTGTCCGACCATCGGCATCCAGTTCTCCATGAAATAGGCCGCACGCAGGAAGATGGTGGAAACATCTGCTTCTCTCAAACGCTGCTCAAATATGCGGTTCATCCTGATCCATCCCGTTCCGCCTTCACGATCGGCGCCCACCGAGGAAAGGGCCACAAGTCTGGGTACGCGCGCCGCAACTGCGGCGCGCGCCGTCGTGTCAGCGATCAATTCAGCCCGCTCAAACAAGTCTTTACGGTTGTAGTCCTGCGGACTGACGACATAGGCGCCCTGAACCCGACTGAGCGCCTTGGTCATCGACGCCAGGTCAGTCATGTCGGCTACCGCAATCTCTGCACCGCGTTCGGCCCACAAGCGGCCCTTCGCCGGGTCGCGCACCACGACGCGCACAGAGCGGCCCGCACGCAAAAGTGCATCGGCCGCTGCGGCGCCGGTGCGGCCGGTTACACCAAACACAACGTAAGGAAGGGGGGAGGAAGCAGTCATACAAAAATCTCCTGTTAAGATGAACTCGAAGGGTGCATGATTGCTCGACATGCATCAATGACTTGAAGGACATAGTAGATATGCACCAAGTGGATTTGACTGCGGTCGACCTCAACCTGTTAAAACTGTTCGAAGCACTCGTTCGCGAGCGAAGTGTCAGCCAGGCGGCTCTCCGCTTGGGCTTGAGCCAACCAGCCGCTAGCCGCGCACTGGGACGACTGCGCACGATGCTGGGTGATCGCCTGGTAGTCCGCGGCAAGCTCGGGCTGGAACTGACGCCACGCGGTGAAATGCTGGCCGGCCCAGTGGCCAGGTTGCTAGATGATGCCCGAGGTATCGTCTCTCCTGCCGTCTTTGATCCCGCTTCTGCAACGGGGCGGATCACGATCGCCGCGCACGATCACCTGAGCTTGCTGGTGCTTGCTGGCTTGACCGCCCGCTTCGAGCGCCATGCGCCTGCGCTAAGTCTCCATATCGCACAACCTGCTGGGGACAACGTGCGGCTCGTCGAGCAGGGAACAGCAGATCTAGCACTGGGTATTTTCGAGGCACTGCCCGGCAGCCTCTATCGGCGCGGCCTCTACACTGACCGCTTGGTGTGCGTGGTGAGAGCCGATCACCCGGGCGTGGCAGGCGGCCTCAGCCTGGAACGTTATGTGACCCTACGCCACGTTACCGTGACGATTTCCGGCGTGGGAGAAAGTACGGTCGACGCCGCCCTCTCGATATTGGGTCTCACTCGCCACGTCGCGCTGCGAGTTCCCCACTTTCTTGCTGGTGCGATGCTGGTGGCGGATAGCGACATGATTCTCACGTTGCCAAGCCGTTTGGCGCGCCGACTTGCGGAAAGGCTCCCGCTCATGCTCCTAGATTTACCGCTACAAGTTGCTACCTTGTCGCCAGCCATGATATGGCATGCGCGCTTCCACGGCGACCCTGCTCATGTCTGGGTCAGGCAACAGCTTGTCGACGTCGTTGCGTCGTTCAATACGGTCGAGTAAATGCCGCCGACCTTATCCCATGGATATCCCGCGCTGCTGCTCAACGGGTAAAGACACCATGCCGCCATGCACCGTCGCGGCAATCTGTTGCCGCAGCGGCTACTCGATGGCCGCTATGGAGTAGAAACATCATCCCGCATATGACCGCTTCTAGCCGGTAAGTGCCTATCTTGCTTAGGCACCCTACCGGCCCACTTCTAAACCTCCGTCTGCTCGCCTGTTTCGAGGGCATCATCGACTTCATTGCCAAGATACCGCACGGTGCTTTCCAGCTTTGTATGCCCTAAAAGCAGTTGAACAGCGCCAGATTCCTGGTGCGATGAGCCAGTTGAAGCCGCGTTCGGATAGACCAGATTTCCCTAAGCTTTAACGGCGCTTTCTGGCCAATCAGTCTTCCTTTATTCCATGGGCTTGCAAATTGATTTGTGCGGTGGTTCGTTTCCATGAAGTTCTCCTTCACCAAGTGAAAGGAAGCTCATTGTGCTCACGTTCCAAAGATTGCCAGAATGGACAAATACCGACCCATTGAAGACGGTGAGTATGCTTGAAAGCAGACGTTTAACGCTCGACATGAGCGGCATGACGCGCAGGCAAAGCCTGCCGTGGCATGTCCGCTCGATGGAGGGGTCAGGCTTCGACATGTTTGCTGTAAGCGTAGAAGACTTCATCACGGACCCAACCAAGTGACTCGTATGCGGCTTGAGCCGGATTGTTTGTCTTTGCGGTGGTGAGGTCCATTCTCACCTTTCCATTCTCAGCCGCGAGCCTCTCAGCTGCTTGCAGAAGTAGTCTTCCCGCACCAGAGCGCCTCGCTGCTGGAACTACGAATAGGTCGTAAAGCGAATAGATCGGCCCTGCCTCGACGGAGCAGAAGGTGGGGTAGAGCTGACAGAAGCCGACGACCTCCTGGGTTTCGTTTGATGCCAGAAGAATGGCGGACTCTCTGTTTTGCAGACGGTCGCGGATAAAGTTTCGCGCAAGTGAGAGATCGGGCGCTTTCTCATAGAACTGGCGGTACGCGTCAAAAAGTGATGCGATGACATCAATGTCATCGAGCGTTGCGACTCGGGCGCGGATGGTGTGCATGTTCTTACGGGGCCTAACGCCGCGCTGACCGGCGCGAAGCGGCCGCGTCGAGCAACACGTTATCCATTTTTTCTAAGCCACATAACGTACTCACATTTTCCAAGCTGATACCTGCAGAGAAAGACCCAATCGCTCGCATCACTACTGTAGCTAGCGATCTCGAACCCGGCCTTTCGTTTCTTCTCGAGATAGCCCTTCCAATCATCAAATGGAACATGAGGTATTTGGTGAGTGACCAGTTTCGCCTTCAAAGCATCAGCTTCGTTCGTATCGAAGGAAAACTCGCCCTCCGAAGTATTTAAATCCAGGTTGTTCGACACCCAGATGTCACGTGCCGACGTAGGTAAGACATCTGGCAACCAGCCACGGCCAAACAATTTATCGTCTCGCGCAGCTTGGATTGAAGGATACTTTGTCGTCACTACATCGCCCGGCAAGAGTACCAAAAGGGCAATTCCACCGATTAGCAATATCAAAAACCCTACCGCTGCGCGTACTGCTAGCTTCATGAGTGATAACTAGGTTTATACGTCACTAAGTGACTGATAAAACGGCGAGGTGACATATAAAACATTTTGGAAATCCCTCCGAAGTCGCATGCCGCTTAGGCTTCAGCACTATGCTGTATTTAATAACACTGTTAATTAATCATGAAAGGCGTCACTTGGCGCCATTCCTTGTTGCAACGTTTTAGCTCGTGAAGTGAACTGGTGCGTTTCAGCTGTGCCAGAAGATGACAGCGATTACCCTACGCATGAATGTCGATTGAGCAAGATAGTACATCGGCCTCCCTGGCTTGCGCCATCCCGCAGACATGGGCCCAGCAAAAACACAGGCGCTTCTTGGGATACCTTCATTGCGCCTGGTGTGTCGAAGCCAGGCAGAACTAAAGCTGTCTTTGCCTCGGCTTCGAAGCAATGCGATTCGGGAGTGACGCCAACTGGAACCAGCTAGCCGCGTGACCGGCGCAGACCGGCCTACGCAAATTCCTTTTGCAACAACCCCGGCACCTTCGCCGCACTGACCCGGTTGACCCGGTCCAGCAACGCCGGCGCGATGCGCGGCACACCGTAGGTTTTTCCGAGATGGTCGCCGATGCGCATCAGCAGTTGCGCGCTGACTTCCGCGTCGGCTTCGGCACGGTGGGCGCTGCCCTGGAAGCGGATGCCGAGGGAGGAGGACAGTGCGGACAACTTGTAGCTGTGCATGCCAGGAAAAATCCGCCGCGATAGCTTCAGCGAGCAGATGAGGCGCTCATGCGCGGGCTGCAGGCCGAGTTGCCGGCTTTCCGCCTGGAGGAAGCGTTCGTCGAAGCTGGCGTTGTGCGCCGACAGCGCGTCGTTGCCGATGAAGCGCAGCAGTTCCGGCACCACTTTCGAGACGCAGGGAGCAGTGTCGACCATGCGCTGGGTGATGCCGGTGAGCTGGGAGATGAAGGAAGGGACGCGCACGCCGCAATTGACCAGCGAGACGAAGCGGTCGACGATTTTGCCGTCGGCGATGCGCAGGGCCGCGACTTCGGTGATGCGGTCGCCCATGACCGGACTCATGCCGGTGGTTTCAAAGTCGATCATGACGATCGGTTGGTCGAACATGTGATGCTTTCAGGAGTGTCTGGGAACAGAGCGTCAGGCAGCGAACTGCCGGCGGCGCGGGCGCCGCAGCGGTGTTGCTTGCTCCGGCGCATGTGCAGTCCGCTTGGAACTATTTCTCGACGCCGAGTTCCGTGAGTACTTCTCCGGCCGCCCGGAATGCGTCCACCGCGAGCGGCGCGCCGCAGTAGACGGCGGCGTGCAGCAGCACTTCCTGGATTTCTTTCAGGCTGGCGCCGTTGTTGACCGCACCGCGCAGGTGGCCTTTCAGTTCCTGCGTGCGGCCGAGCGCGGTAAGCATTGACAGGGTGATCAGGCTGCGGGTTTTGAGGTCGAGGCCGTCTCGGCACCAGACCGTTCCCCATGCATTGCGGGTGACAAATTCCTGCAGCGGCATAGTGACGTCAGTCGCGGTGCCGAAGGCTTTTTCGACAAATTCTTCGCCCATTACCTGCTTGCGCATCTTCAGGCCGTCTTCGAATTGCTGATCCATGGTGGTGTCCTTGGTCGATGGGTTGGTCAATCACGTTGCCGGCGAGTTGCCGGATTTGCATTCCTCCGCGAAGACCTTGCCGGACGGAGGAAGCAGCGGTCCGAAAGTATAGCCGCCGCTGGCGAACGGCGAAAAAAGCCCCCGCGACGGCATGGGCATCCGTGGCGGGGGCAAAGTCCGGAAACCGGACGGAGGAGCGGCGAACTGCCGGAGATTACAGGGCAGGTATCAATACCTTATCGATCACGTGGATGACGCCGTTGCTGGCGCGGACATCGGTTGCGTTAATGCGTGCCCGGGTTGCTGTCGTGTCGGTGATGGTCGGTGGCGTACCGGCATTGATGGTGATCGGCTGGTTGGCGACGGTCGTCACCGGCGTGCCGAACGGGATCTGGGCGGCAAGCACCTGCGAACCGAGCACGTGATAGGTGAGGACGGTGGTCAGTTGCGGCGTCGTGAGGCCCGTCGGCGCGGCGGCGAAGGCGGCGTTGGTCGGCGCGAAGACGGTGAATGGACCGGCGCCGGACAGTGTGCCCTGCAGGTTCGCGCTGACGACCGCGCTGACCAATGACGAGAACTGCGGATTAACCTGTGCCATCTGCACGATATTCAGCACGCCGGGTGGGACGAGAACCTTGTCGACCGCATGAATGACGCCGTTGCTTGCAGCGACGTCTGCCGCCGTTACGGTGGCGGTGGTAAGCGCCGCGTCGGTGATCCTTACGCCGCCCTGCGTGTCCAGGCGGAGCGTGGCAGGTGCGCCCGCAAAGCTGTAGCTGGTGGTCTGGGTGGATTGTGCTGTCGCGCCGAGTTCGGAAGCCGGCTTACGGGTCGGCAGGACGTGATAGGTGAGGATGTTGCGCAAGGCGGCCGGCGGCAGTGCGTTGACCATGGCCGTGGCATTGCTGAAGCCAAGGCTGGTTGCCAGGCTGTTGAAGGCGGCATCAGTCGGCGCGAACACCGTCAGGCGGGCATTGGCATCCGACAGGGTACCTCCCAGTTCAGCCTTGGTGGCAGCTGCCAGCAGGGCATTGAAACCACGCTCCTGGGCAACCTTGTCGATGGTGCTGGCGGCTACCGGGGCCGGATCGTCGTTGTCGCCGCCGCATGCACTGATCAGCGTCGCGGACAACAACGCAAAGAAATATTTTCCGAACTTCATGTTGGTCTCCTGGAGTGGTAAAGGAAAAGGCAGTAAGCCGTTTCAGGTCTGGGTGCGGTTCGTCCGCGTGTTGCCAAGTGTAGGAAGGTGCGATTTCGAACGTTTGATTTAGCGCAAACTATACCACCTTTGTCTTAGACAAATATTCGTCAAAACCGAAATCACTCATCGGCTTTCATTTATTTATTGATAGCCAGGCAAGCAAAAAGCCTTCTCCATGCCGATATTTAGTGAAAACAGGCTCGCAAAGGCGTTTTCTGGGGATCGACACTGCACTTATTTGTTCTAGTCAAATAACAATCCCAGCCAGGAAGGCAGGTACACGGAATCCGGATGTGCAGCGATTAGTTCTGGCCGGAGGTTTCGGACAGGCGTGCACCCGGCGCCAAGCCGCGCGGCAGGCGCAGGACGAATTTCGCACCGCCGAGCGGGGAGTCGGCGACGGTGATCGTGCCGCCGTGCAGCTGGACGGCCTTGCGGGCGATTGCCAGGCCGAGGCCGAAGCCGCCGGTGGCGCGGTCGCGGCTGCGGTCGAGCCGGAAAAAGGGTTCGAAGATGCGTTCGCGGGCATCTGGCGGAATACCCAGACCGTCGTCTTCGACGGCCACCTCGATCCAGTCGCCGTCGCCGCCCGATGCAGAAGATGCAGAAGATACCGAAGCAGGCGAAGAAACCGACAGCCGCACTTCATGGCGTGCATACTTTGCGCCATTGGCAAGCAGGTTGCCGATGGCGCGGGCCACCAGGCGCCGATCGCCCGCCATGTCGCCGAGGTCGCCCGGCAGCGTCTGCACCAGGCGCTTGCCGGCAAATGCATGCTCAAGACGGGCGGCACTGTCGTGCAGTGTGTCTGCGAGCGAAAACCGCTGTATGCGGGCGGCCTGCGGCTGGTCCAGCCGGGTGAGCTGCAGCAGTTCATTGACGAGGGCGTTGAGTTCGCGCAGGTCGTCTTCCATGAGCTGGATGCGCGCCTCGCGCGCATCCGGACCGGCCGCGTCGCGCAGCAGTTCGAGGCTGAATTCGATACGCGCGATGGGTGTTCGCACTTCATGCGATACCGAGTGCAGCAGGTCCCGGTGCGCGCCAAGCAGGCTTTCGATGCGCTCCGCCATCTGGTTCATGCGCAGCGACAGCGGATACAGCCCGGATGTCTTCCGCGTCCTGGCGCGCACCGATAGCCGACCTTCCCCGAATCGGTCCGCCACCTGCGATAGCGACAGCAATTCCAGCCAGTGCGATCGTGACCAGACGGCGATCGGGACAAGAACGCACAAGGCGACGATGAGGTAGCGCAGCGCTTCCATCTTGAGTTCCAGGCCGACGTCGATCGGCAGGTTGCGCACGTGCAGCACCTCCTCGTCGCTGCCGACATAGCGTTCGCCGGCGAGGTCGACGCGGCGCAGCAGCGACTTGCCGGCTATGTCGAGTACGATGTCGCCGCGCTGGAGTGCGCTGCGCCGGGCATCATCGAGCGCCGGCAGCGCGGTATCCAGGGGGACCAGTTCCAAGCTGAGGCCGGACACTTCCCGGACCTTGTTCAGCCGAACCAGCCACTCGTCCGGCGGCGCCTGGTCGATGTACTGCTCAAGCAGGAAGATGGGGCCGGCGGCCTGCTTGCGGGCGATGTCTTCCAGCGGGTCGCCGAACAGGCGGCTCAGCAGGAAGTAGATGGCAACGGCCGCGACGGCGATTGCCAGCACGATCAGCGGAAAGATCCGGTAGAAGATGCGGTTCATGAATCGGCGCGCGGCGGCCCTGTGCCTCAGTCCCAGGCGGACGGACTGAAGAGATACCCCTCACCCCATACGGTCTTGATCTTTTCCCCGTCCGGATCGTCGAACTTGCGGCGCAGGCGCGATACGCAATTGTCGATGCTGCGGTCAAGTCCATCGAATTCGATGCCCCGCATTTTCTTGAGAATATCGTTGCGCGACAACACCTGTCCGGCGGATTCGGCCAGCACCAGCAACAGCTTGTATTCACTGCTGTTGAGCGTGACCGGCTGGCCGCGCCAGAACACGATGCGGTCCTCCTTCGAGACGCGAAAGGCGCCGAATGCCAGGTCGCCCGCGGCGGGCTTCTCCTGGCCACGGCGCAGCAATGCGCGGAGGCGGGCAAGCAGGACGCGCGGCTGCACCGGCTTGTTGATGTAATCGTCGGCGCCCTGTTCCAGCCCGGAGACTTCATCGAAGACATCTTCGCGGGCGGTCAGGATCAGGACCGGCACATTGCTGATCTCGCGGATCTGGCGGCAGACCAGCATGCCATCCAGGCCGGGAAGCATCAGGTCCAGCACCACCACGTCGGGCTGCGTCTCGCGAAAGCGCGCCAACGCCGCATCGCCGCGACTCACGATATCGACGGAAAACTCATAGCCGGCGAGGTATTCGGCCACCAGCGACGCGAGCTTGTTGTCGTCCTCGACGAGCATCAATCGATACATATTTTTCTCCTTGGCCCGCATTGTATAAGAGGCCATGCGGAAAATGCAGCAGGAGATATTTGGGTACAAACCTGTACAAATTCGCGACATTTCGGCGATGTCCGGGCCGGTACAAATTCATGACAACTTCCCCACAGTCCGGGGAAGATTTCGCCGGCGAAGCTCTCTAAGATTTCGGCTATCACGAGGTCCTGCGCAGTATTAGAAATTCCTGGCGACGATCCGGACGCAGTCCCGGCACCACCCATCAATCTTCGAGGTAAAAATGATAAGAACCCGACTTCTCCACGCCCTCCTGCTGGCTTCGGCCACCCTGCTTGCCGCCGGCTGCGGCGGGGGCGGCGGCAATGCGCCCGCCGCGACCACGGCCACCAACGGCGCGCCGATTTCACCGGTTCCGCCGACGCCCGAATTCGCGGCGTCCGGCGACATCGGTATTCCTTTCTATATCCTGTCCGGCCCGCTGTCGATCTCCGCCATCACCGAGCCGCGCACCGCCACGGCGCGCAATCCGGAGGAATGGAACCGTATGTGGGATGCCCATGCGGGACCGGGCATCGTGTACCGGACGGCACCCAGGATCGACTTTTCGAAGAACATGGTGGCTGCGGTATTCCTCGGCAGCCGCAGCGCCTGCGATTCGGTATCGGTCGCCTCGGTGAAGCAGCTTCACGGACCGGCACGGCTCGAAGTCGCCTATCGCGAATCGGCGCCGCCGGCAGGCACGCCCTGCATCGCCAGTCTCGCCAATCCGGCCGTGCTGATTACCCTCCCGCAGTCGACCTTGCCGGTGGAATTCGTGAAAGCGCCGGCACGCCAGCCAGGCGACCTGCTGGTTCGCAGCGGCTGGTGGTTTGGCATGTGCCTGAGCAACTGCAAAGGCGCAGTCGAGATCGCGAAGGATGGCGCCCTCTTCCGCGCCGAATACGGGAGCGATCCGGCAACACCGGAGACCGGCGTCTGGGGTGCGGTGTCCGCGAAGGAATGGGAAACCATCAGCACTTCGTTCGCCTCGTTGCCGGACGTGATCGTCGGCTGCCCGGGTTGCGCCGACGAAGGCGTCGAGTGGATCGAGATCGAGAAGGACGGCAAGAAGAAGCGGCTGGACTTCAATTGCAATACGGCGGTTGTCGGCGGCGAACCCTTGCTGGCCACGGTGCGTGCAATCCGCAGCCGCCTGGCTGCTGCTGCCGGTGTGCGGGAAGCCTGCGCCACCGACGCCATTCTGTTCGAACCCCTGGCGCCCACGGTGTTCACCTCGGCCATCGATGAGAAGCGCTTCGTCACCGTCAGGGATGCGGCCAGCTGGCAGGCGCTCTGGACCGAACACACACGCGGCGCTTCGCAGGCACCGGCGGTCGACTTCTCGCAGAAGATGGTGCTGGGCGTGTTCCTCGGCCGGGAATCGGATCCCTGCGGCGGGATGTACATCGCCACCGTGCGGCACGCCGCGAATCCGGACCGTATCGAAGCCGGTTACCGCGTCATCGAACCGGGACCGAACGTCATGTGCATCGCCGCCGTTGTCAATCAGTACGCATTCGTGACGGTGCCGCAGTCGTCGCTGCCGGTCTACTTCGTCCGGCTGAAATAAGCGGGCCGGGTCAAGCTCGATTACATGCGGGCTGGCCTGCCGGTCAGCCCTGACGACGATGTCGAAACGACTACGATGGATCATGCTCACGGTGGCCCTGTTGCTGCTTGCTATTACGGCGGCGCATACGGGCAACGACAGCGAAACCAGGGATAACGGAAATGCCGGCGCAAGCCGGCCGGCGCAACCGATGATGGTTGTCCCGGTGCTGGGAATACGAGGCTGACCACCGGACCGATGGCGGACTTTCCTACCCCCGGCCGGTTTTGACGACACCATGGAAGCGGCTTTCAAGCACATGCCCGGAGGAAACCAATACAATACGCAGCGCATATGCTTCGCTGCCCGGCGTGGCGAAGCCCGAAGCGTTGCACGCCTTCTCCCTATCGTCGACCGGCCATGAAAAACCTGTTTCTCCTTGCCTTGCTCATCACCTCCACTTTCGCCCTTGCACAAACGCCCACGGCCCGTCTCATGCCGGACGGCAGCAAGGATATGTATGCCGGCATCGGCGTCGTATCCGCGCCGCGCTACAAGGGCTCTGACCGCCAGGAGACCGACCCGGTCGCTCTGGTGCAGGTGCAATGGAGCAACGGCATTTTCGTATCCGGGCTGAGCGCCGGCATGCACCTGTCGGCCAGTCCGACGCTGGAGTTCGGCCCGCTGCTGGCGATCGAACCGGGGCGCAATGCTTCGGGCGCACAGAAGCTTTCCGGCATCGGCGGCGTTGGCGGCGTCGGTGTGGCAGCGCCCGGCACCGGCGCGACGCAAGCGCCGCGCTTCACGGATATCGATTCCGCTCTGCAGGGCGGCGCATTTCTCAATCATTATCTCGATGAAAACCTGCGCCTGACCAGCAGCCTGCTGTACGGCGCAGGCAACAATCACAATGGCCTGCTACTGAACGCCGGCATACAAAAATTCATCCAGGTGGCGCCGCATCATGCGATCACGCTGTCGGCGGGCGCTACCTGGGCCAACCGCCGCTATACGCAGGACTACTTCGGCGTGGTGGCTGCACCCGGCGCGACGCCGGATGTGCCCACCTATCGGCCGTCGGGCGGCATCCGTGATATCCAGTTGACCGTCAACTGGAACTGGGAGCTGAGCAATCTGTGGCTGCTGACATCGCAGCTGTCGCTGAACCGCCTGATGGGGCCGGCCGCGGACAGCCCGCTGACCGACCGCCGCAACAACGCCACTGTCCGTACCGGACTGGTCTATCGTTTCTGACCGAGCGGATTTCCTACCGTGAGCAACCTGCGCTTGCTGCTTTCCGCCACGCTCTACGCGACGATGCTTGCCGCGTTGCCCGTGCTCGCGGCAGGACCGGCGGCCGCGCAGGCCGGCGGCGAAGCGGCGGCACAGGATGATGACTGGGTTAGCTACCGCGACGCCTACCGGCAGATGATACGGTTCGACAAATACGGCAAGCCGAAGCACCTCATACAGCAGCACTACCAGGTGGCGCCCAAGGACAAAAGCATGTCGATGGACGGCGTGCGGCTTACGCTCGCCGGTCCGTCGACCCGGTTGAACATGGCGCTGGACGGCGTCGGCCGGGCGACGTTCCCCCTGTTGAAATCCGCCTATGACGACAATGCGCGGCTGGTGTTGAACCGCAAAGCCGGGTCATACACGATGCAGCCGAGAATCTCGATCGTCCCGCGCGCCGACGGCGTCTACGAGGCGGCGGACCTGCAGGCGGCATGCGAGCAGGCGCTCAACTATCTGCGCTATATCGGCAGGGCATCGATGCAGGACCGGAAATGCATCGGCGTCCGCTTTTCCTATGCACAGGGCACGGCGGAGTCGTTGGTGCGGTTCCGCAGCGCGGACCAGGTGCAAAAGGAGATCGCGATGGTGGAAGGCAGCGCATTCCCCGATGACGCCGCTCCCCTCTTACGAGCGGCGACCTACCGCTTCTCCGAATGGCCGGAGAAGGGGCAGGTCGTGACGCAAAGCGCGCCGGTGGCGATTGCGCCGGTTTTCGATTAAGGCTTGTTAAACATAGCCTGGCTGGTCAGGCCGTCGCCATCCGGGTGCGCCGCAAACCGAAATACTGCAGTTCCGCCAGCACGCCGACCGCCAGCGCCTGTCCGATCACGAAGGCATTGCCGAGCAGGGTTGGCTGCACCCAGCCGGTCAGCAGCAGCGCGATGCTGTCGATTGTCCATACCGCATTGACGATGATGACCAGCCATACCGCCCGGCGCGAGATGCGTTCGCGCGTGGCGATGAAAGCAACCAGCGCGGCGAACGGCAGCAGGCTCGCGCCGGCAATCTGCATCAGCGACACCGGCAGGCCCAGCAGGGGTTCCAGCATCGATGCGCCGAAGAGCATCAGCGCACCGGTAGCGGTACTGGCGGCGGCGTCGGCAAGCAGGACACGACGCAGGAAGGAAGGATGTTCGAAGAGTGACATGGCAAGCTCCTTGGGTGGGTGAGTGAAGTAGGTACAACAAATAAAACCGCGTGGTCAGGCTGTTGCCGCAGCAGCATGCGGCTGCAACCGTCCCTGCGCCAGGGCATGAATCAAGGGGTGATCGCAGAAGATGCGGTTCTCCGCCACCAGGCCGTCCCGCATGCGCACGCGATCGACGCCATTGAATGCAATGACACGTCCTTCATAGGTGCCGTGTGCGATCCAATGGATGAAGACGCAATCGCCGTTGACCGCATGCTCGGCGACTTCGAGCCGGAAGTCCGGCATCGCCGCAACCAGGTCGGCGATACGGCGGGTGTACTCGGGAATGCCGCGCACCGGCTCCGGATTGCCTGGCCAGTAGCCGGCCACGTCCAGTGTCAGCGCACGGGGCACCAGCGCCGGATCGGGCTTGTTCCAGAATGCGGCGAAGCTCTGCACCGACCAGCCGCGCGGCTTGGCCGCTGCCGGTGCGGGCATGGGTTCGGTCGCTGCGGCATCATGGAATCCGGTGATGCTCTGCAGCAGTCCGTCGGCGACGATGGCGAAGTCGGTGCCTTCGACGCGCATGGCGCCTGTTGCATCGGCTTTCTGCGGCGACATCCTCCAGCGAAAGCGCAGCCGGTCCCGCAGGCAGTCGATGTCGCCGATCCGCTCGAAGCGATGTCCGGGGAAACGCTGCTGCACGCCCGCCACCATGGCGTCGATGCATTCATGCCCATAGGCATGGGTAAGCGGATCGAGATAACTGGCGCTTTCGCCGAGAGTCCGCACAATAAGCCCGCGCCGTTCCGCCGCATCGGTTTCGTTCCAGATCTGCATGTACCGGTCGATCAGTGTGCTCAGGTGTTCCATGGTCCGCTCCTGTGATGGTCCTTGTGGTGGATGAGTGACTCCATGGTTATCCATCGGCGCGGGCAAGTCGATTACGTCGGAGGTAATGGGGGATGGTTTTTTGTTGCGCTATGATCGCGGCATGAATACAACTTCCCGCCCCGTTGGAGACGTATTGCGCGAATGGCGCCAGCGCCGCCGCCTGAGCCAGCTCGACCTGGCATGCGAAGCCGATATCTCCACCCGCCATTTGAGTTTCATGGAAACCGGCCGCTCGGTGCCGAGCCGCGAGATGGTGCTGCATCTCGCCGAGCAGTTGCAGATACCGCTGCGCGAACGCAATGCACTGCTGGTGGCCGCCGGCTATGCGCCGGTCTTTCCGCAACGCGGACTCGATGACCCGGCGCTGGATGCGGCGCGCAAGGCGATGGAACTGGTACTGAAGGGGCATGAGCCCTACCCGGCGCTGGCCCTCGACCGGCATTGGAACATGGTGGCTGCCAACAGCGCGGTGGCTCCCTTGCTGGCCGGCATCGATGCGGCGCTCCTGCAGCCGCCCGTGAATGTGCTGCGCCTGAGCCTGCACCCGCAAGGGCTCGCGCCACGCATCGGCAATTACAACGAATGGCGCGCTCACCTGTTTGAGCGGCTGCGCAGGCAAATCGATATCAGCGCCGATCCGGTGCTGGTGGCCTTGCTGGACGAACTCGCCGCTTACCCGGCGCCGGCCGGCGCATGGGGCAGATCGCACGCCGCGAGTGCCGACTATGCCGGCGTGGTGGTGCCGTTCCAGCTGGTCACCGATGGCGGCGTGCTGTCCTTCATCAGTACCACGACGGTGTTCGGTACGCCGATTGACGTCACGCTGTCGGAGCTTGCACTGGAAACATTTTTTCCTGCCGACACCGCGACGGCTGATGCCCTGCGCCGGCTGGGCGGCTGAATCCACTGCGGCCCGCAGCTTTCCGGCGCGGGCAAGTAAAATCAGCGCTTCACTCATTTGAATGCTGCCGGCATGCACGAATCAGACGACCTTCCCCAGGACCAGCCCATCGAACGGCCGTGGATTGTCCTTAACAACACCTACGACGTCGAAGCGTGGATCGACAGCTATAACCGCGACCTCCAGCGTGCCATGACGAAACCGAACGCACGCGGTTACGGCATCTGCTTCCGCCTGGTTCATGGCGGCGAGATCTACCTGCATACCGATCCGGAAGGGAGCATCCTGCTCGATGTCGCGCCTGAAGCCGAATGGGTTTCACCACTGCTCGCAGCCGCGACCGGGACAGACCAGCCGCCGTCCCAAATCTGGGTCCTTCCAGGCCATACCCTGACGCAATTGATCCTCGGGCTGAGCACCCTGATTGCCACGACAAGAATCGTGGTCAGCCACGAATTCAGAACGAAACGGTTCTAAGGTTTGTTGGATAAGCCTTGCGAGCAGTACGGCGTTGCACGAGGAGCGCGGCAATGTATTGCATGGCCATCTACACCAGCGGACAGTTGGCGAGTCGGTCTGCGCAGATCACTGCAACTGCTTCAGGCGAAAAAAAACCAGCCTGATTGCTGGTCTTTTCCGATTCGCCACGGAGGGTCATTTGCCGACGTCGGGCAGTTTTTCATAGACCATGCCGTCAACGAGCGCGCCGCCGAAGATGTAGCCGAAACTGACCACCATCAGCGACACCTTCATGAGAAATACCGCTTTCGCACCGCCGTCCATGGTCGCCCACGTCTTGCCTGGGATGGTCTTGAGTAGGGGTTGTGCCACGTTCATGCCAGTCTCCTAATGATATAAGCCGCAAGTCCTGCGGCCTGACCCACAGCATAGCCCTGTTCACCCAATTTAATTCGTCTTGGGAAAAATATAAAAGTGCCGCACGGCCTTATGGATCTTATGCCGCACTGCAGCGAAACAGGCGTCCAGCGCTCGAATACGAGATAACTAAACAACAATTACGGGACTTGCACCGCAATTTGCTCCGGCTTTGCAAAAATCGCAGTTTCACTGTGGTAACCTTTTCCGACCTTTTCCGACCTTTTCCCGCCGGCGTTTTCTGCCGGCGCAATTTCAAGCGGCTATCGCCGGTTCGCCCAATTGTTTCAAGACAGATGACGAGATGACCAGGCAGTCTGCACACACCATATCCCGGGAAGGGCACCAGCTTCCGCTACTGGGGCGCGTCGTCAATCCGATCTTCGCATGGCCTCTTGCTGCGGTTGTTTTCTCCGGAATCCTTTGGAGCGTGACTGAAACACGGCTCGACCAGGCGGAAGACGCCATCCGGAAAAGCAGTGAAGCCCGGGCGGATTCACTCTCGAAGATGCATGCGGAGCGCCTCGCACGCGCGGCAGAGCAACTCGATCAGATTACCCTCAGCATCAAATACTATTGGGAGACCTCGCACCACGGCCTGCGGCTCGATGACCAGTACCGGTACGGCCTGTATCCACGGTCGGACAAACTGTACGTCAGCATTTTCGACCGCAACGGCGCACTGGTGACCAGCACGGCGGGACGGCCTTTCCATCTGGACTACAGCGAACGGCCATGGTTCAAGGCGCACAAAACCGCACAGGACGCGGGGCTGCTGATCGTCAAGCCGGATTTTTCGCCGCGGCTGGAAAAAAACCTCATCCGCTTCACCCGCCGGCTCAACACGCCGTCCGGCGAATTCGACGGCGTCGTGTCGCTCGCGCTGGAACCGGAATACCTTGCATCGATCACTGACGAATCGCGGATGGAGAAAAGCGATTTCTTTTCGGTCAGCCATCGCGACGGCACGCCGCTTTCCCTGCGCCTGGGTCATACGGCGGCGGCCACTGCCAGCCTCTTTCATGTACAGCCCGCCTTCGCATCGGATAAAGGAACCGCCCTTCGCGGGGCGGATCATTTTCTCGACAAAAAATCGCGCATCGTCGCCTGGCACGGTTTGCAGGCCTATCCGCTGGTTGTCTCCGTGGGCCTGTCGGAGCAGGACATTTTCACGGCCCATGACAAGATGGCGCGTGACTATCGCAACATGGCCGCGGCCGGCACCGTGCTGCTGTTCCTGTTCGCCGTCACGGGAATGGCGTTTTCATCCCGGCTGGCATGGCGAAAGCACCAGGCAGAGGAAGTAAAGAACACCTACCGCCTGGCGACCGACAGCGCGCGTGAAGGCTTCTACATGGTGCGCGCGGTATATGGGGAACAGCGGCACATCGTCGACTTTCAGGTTGAAGATTGCAATGAGCGTGGCGCCACCTACTACGGCACCACCCGCAACCAGCTGATCGGGGCCAAGTTCCGGGATTTCATGCCGCCCAGCGACTATCTCGACGAGGTGCTGAGCATCTTCCGGCAAGCGATGGAAACCGGCTTCTATGAAGACGAATTCATGGTGTCGCCCGACAGTCCGCTGGAAGCGACATGGGTACACCGGCGCCTGGTACGTTCGGGCCATGGCCTGGCGGTGACGCTGCGGGACATCTCCGATGCCAAGGCGCACGAGGAAGCGCTGTCGCAGCTGGCCAATGCCGATAGCGTAACCACGCTGCCGAACCGTCATTGGCTGACACATTACCTGCCGACTGCGCTGCAGAAAGCGACCGTCTCCAATTCCATGGTGGCGCTCCTGTTCGTCGACCTGGACGATTTCAAGAACATCAACGACACCCTCGGACATGCCGCCGGCGATGCGTTGCTGCAGGCGGCGGCATTGCGCCTGAAATCGGTCATCCGGCCCGGCGACAACGTCGCCCGCCTGGGCGGCGACGAATTCACCATTATCCTGGAACAGATCGAAGGCGCGGACGATGTCCGGCCGGTGGCGCACCGCGTCATCAAGACCCTCAGCGAGCCGTTCGTGCTGGCTGACGGCAACAGCCACACCGTGCGCGGCTCGATCGGCATCAGCCTGTATCCGCAGGACGGCAGGGACGGACCGACGCTGCTCAAGCATGCCGATATCGCGATGTACTCCGCGAAAGCCGCCGGCAAGGCAACCTACCGTTTCTTCCTGCCGGAGTTCGCCGAAAGCCTGATGCAGCGGCTCAACAGCGAAACAGCGTTGCGCAAGGCAATCGAGCGCGATGAGTTCGTGCTGCACTACCAGCCTCGCGTGGATACTTTCAGCGGCGAGCTGCGCGGCCTGGAAGCGCTGGTGCGCTGGATGCATCCGGAACGCGGCATCGTCGGCCCGCAGGAATTCATACCGATTGCCGAGCAGACCGGCCTGATCGTAAGGCTGGGCGAGATGGTCATCGAAAAGGCCTGCGCGCAGCTTGCGCACTGGCGGGCGCAAGGGCTGCCGGTGGTGCCGGTGTCGGTCAATGTATCGGCGCTGCAACTGATCCATGGCCGTATCGCCCAGCTGCTCGCCTCCTGCATGAACCGCTACGGCATCGATGCATCGCTGCTCGAAGTCGAGATCACCGAGTCCTGCATGATCGGCGAGGACGGCAACACCATCCGCGAGCTCGAGACACTGGAGCACATGGGCATCAAGCTGCTGGTGGATGACTTCGGCACCGGCTATTCATCGCTGTCGCAGCTGCAGCGGCTGGACCTCGATGTCCTGAAGATCGACCGTGAATTCACAGGCCGGCTCTGCAACGGCAAGGACGGCGACATGTTTTTCATGGCGATCCTGTCGATGGCACACGTGCTGGGCATGACAGTGGTCGCCGAGGGCGTCGAGACCGAGGAACAGCTGCGCGTGCTGCAGGCGCTTTCCTGCAACGAGATACAGGGCTATTACATCTCCCGGCCGGTCCCGGCGGACGACATGCCGGCACTCATGCTGCGGCGCTTCCTGTTTCCGTCCTCACGCCCGGTGCTGCACGTGGTATAGCGTCGCGCCGTGTTGACCCGAATCGCAACACGATACCGATCGCGCGTTGCCGCAAGACCGGCGATCCACGATAATGCGAACACATTTTTCCAAGAAAAACCATGACATCGCTGCCGCCGAACTCCACTGAAGACCGCCTGTATGTGCTGCGGACGCGCTGGGAGCGCTACGTGGCGGAAGGCCGTTTCGAGCAGTTCATCGAGTTCACGGTAGCAGTCAACACCCTGGCGGAGTTCTTCAACCGCCTGCGCCTGCCCGGACTGGTGCGGCTGTGCGAAGGACTGGAGAACGCGGCGCTGGCCAAGCTCGGTGACATCGCCACCCATCCCCTCAAGCAGCAGGACATCCTCTCGCTGCAGCGCCAGATGGATACGCTGCTCGGATCGGTGGCCAACTCCCGCCTGATGCCGACCGAGCGGCGAGCGGATGAACCGGGGCCCAGCACGCCCGACATTGACTGGATCAAGCCGCGCTCGGTATGGATGATCTCGGCGCCGGAGAAGCGCGGCATGGCCGATGCGCTGAAACGCCAGCTGCAATTCTTCGGCTTTCGTATTTTCGAGATCGATTGGGGCGGCCAGCATCTGCCGGAAGACAAGCCGCTGGCGGTGCTGTTCATTCCCACGCACGCCAGCGCAGAACCGGCCGAATTCGACTGCATCGCCACCATCCGCATGAACTGCCCGGCGAGCCAGCTGTTCTATCTCGGCGTACAGGCAGCCATCGAGCCGATCGTCGCCCTCATGCGGGCCGGCATCGATGTCACCATTCCGGCGGAGGACCAGGCGTCGATGGTGCTCAACTGCATCCTCGACCTGGTGCAAACTCATGAGCAGGAACAGTACCGGGTGCTGGTGGTGGAGGATTCCCGGGTCGCGGTGGCGCTGATCCAGCGCACGCTGGCCGAACACGACATCGATACCGAAGCCATCAGCGATCCCGGCAAGCTGCTCGATGCGCTCGAATCCTACCGCCCCGACCTCGTCCTGATGGACATGTACATGCCGCGCTTCAACGGCGTGGAAGCGACCCGGGTGCTGCGGCAGATGGCCGCCTACAATTCGCTGCCCATCGTCTACCTGTCGGGCGAATCCGATGTCGGCATGCAGGTCGAGGCGCTGCGCCTCGGCGGCGATCAGTTCCTCATCAAGCCCTTCAACCCGGTGCTGCTGGCGGCGGTGGTCAAGACACGGATCGAGCGCTTTCGCGAAACCCGCCGCTCGACCCGGCTCGACGGCCTCACCGGCCTGTTCAACCACACCGCCGCGAAATCGCGACTGCAGGCCATGGTTTCCAAGACCGAATCCCACGGCGTGCTGACGGTGGCGATGATCGATATCGACCACTTCAAGTCGATCAACGATACCTACGGCCACCCGGTCGGCGACCAGGTGATCCGGGGCCTGGCATGGCTGCTCAAGGGCAGGCTGCGCTCGATCGACCTGATCGGCCGTTACGGCGGCGAGGAATTCATCATCGCGCTGCCGGAGGTGAACCTCCAGCAGGCGAAGTCGGTGATCGAACGCATCCGGGAGGATTTTTCGGCATTGCCGCATGCCCATCCCGGCGGCGCGCTCTACGCCACCTTCAGCGCCGGTATCGCCTGTTTTCCGATGGTCGATACTGCCGCCGGCCTGACCGAAGCCGCCGACGGCGCCCTGCTGCAGGCCAAGCGAAATGGCCGAAACCGGGTGGAAAGCGCGCGCTGACAGAGGGGCGTGACCGCGCGGCTCGGATTATTCGGAAGGCGGTTCGGTACTCAGCTGGCCAAGCAATAACCGCAATGGATCGTCAACCGCAAGTTCGGTCCAGTATGTCTCCGCGCGCGCCGGGTCCCAGTCGGGATTGTTCCGGTTGTAATAGGCGGCCATGACCAGTTCCTCTAACATGTGCCGTTCCACGGTGACGGATTGATTCTGCGCCCGCAGCGCGGCTCCAGATGTCTGCCCGCCGGCTCCAGGAGCCGGCCGAACATCGGTCTTGACATACAGCTTTTCCAGGCGCACCGCGGATTCCCGGAACAAGGTTTCAACCCTCGCGAGCAGTTGCTGCTGTTTCAGTTCGGTTTGCCGGTCAGGCGCTGGATGAGCCCGCATTGTTTTCCGCTCCCGGTTTGTTGATTGGATACCGGTCCTTCGCGCCTGCCTTAGCGGGGTTGAATTTCCTTTTTGAACAGGTGGGCACGTGCAGCAAAGACGGCGCTATGGTCGATACTATTGCCGGAAATGCCGCGTTCCAACGCCGGAGTCACGCTGCCGGGCGATGCGGCACGGGCGGAGCTGCCTTCCCCATGCGGGACGGAAACTTGCGGGGAGCGATTTCCCGGCTGGCGAGGCGTATTCATCGCGACGCCCGTCCGTGCATCTGGCCTGGACGGCGCATCGGAAAGCATCCCGTGCTGAAGATTGTCGAACAAAGCGAACTCAACATTGATCCGTCTTGCCCCCCTGCCCATTTGAGATATGCTTCTGTGCACGTGCTCAAGAAGATCGGCAAGTCGCGTGAAATCGTCGAGCTGGCGTTGCGGCTTGTCATCCATGTGCAGGATCTCCTGAAATCGATCCGCCATCGAAGCATGACTCGTCGCGAGTATCCTTTCTTCCACGAGGCCAAGATGGGTTTCTACACTATCCCGGGCCGCTTTCCAGTCCTGAACAAATTGCGCCGGATCGAATTCTCTCAATCGGCTCCCTCTTTCCTCGACGTGGTTTGCCGATACACCGGATGGTACGGGCCCCTGGTCAGACAAGGTCAGGATTTCCAACAAGCCGCGGCAAGCGAGTTCCTGATCCGCGATGTTGAGGAGCGCGTTGGTGGCCGCAAGTTTTTCTTCAGCCAGAAAATACAGTGCGAGGTCGCCCTCAGGGCCCATCAGGTTTGTGAGCTCGGCGCCAATCGCGCTATCGACCTTCTGCTTGATGGTGACGTTTTCCAAGGCGCTTAAGTTTGCCGCGATCGAGAACTCGCCCGGCTGCTTGCCGCGCCGGATGGCATCGCGAAGCCCGGTAAGCACCGTTGCGGTGTGCTGGTCCTTCGGACCGGTCAGCTGGTCCAGGTTTCGCTTTAAACTGCGGCGCTCTTCCCTGGTCATGTGTTTCCGCATGCTTGACGCCAGCCGCTTCGCTCCGCGTGCATCCCCCCCTGGTGTGCAGTCCGCCGTCATCTCTACCAGCTGCCGGGCAATCCGATCGGTCTGACCGCGCAATTGATCACTGACCTCCGACACGCCGGCGGTCACCAGCTTCCTGAATTTCGCGGCCAGCCTGGTGGGGTTGAAACTGCGGGCCAGCATGCCTCTGTGCCGGTTCGGCGAAGAGGAAGAATCGGATGCCCTCGATTGCGGGTTCGATTCGGCCGCGCCGGCGGACCGCGAGTCCGGCTGCGGAAACCGTAGAGGATGCGGATTGTTGCGTTGGACTGCACCAGGCATGATGACTCCCCATTCTGTTTATTGCCGCTGTCGATGGGCAATGTCTGACATGGGTAGCGACATCCGGACATTGGTTCCATTTCCGTTTGCCGCTTGCCGATCCGGCCGTCGCGGCGGATGTCCGCTTTTGTCCGCATCCTGTCCAGTCTCCGCATTTCGCCGCCCCTGCCCTCTTCCTACAATGTGCCTGACGATGCGCACCTGTCGCGCGCAACAATTACCTGAGGAGCAGGCGATGCTGGCCATTGGCATATTGATGTTCGACGATGTCGAGATACTCGACTTTTCCGGTCCGTATGAAGTGTTTTCCACCGCGGCGCGCGTGCATGGGCGGCGGGGCGGCGATCCGGCGCTGTTCCGGTGCTTCCTGGTGTCGGCCGAAATGAAGCCGGTCCGCGCCCGCGGCGGCATGAAGGTGTTGCCCGATTGCGTGCTGCCGCCGGCGGCCGACCTCGACCTGCTGATCGTGCCCGGCGGCGATGTCGGCAAAGCGATGACGGACCCGGTTCTGATCGGCTGGATCCGGGCCCAGGCGGCGCGTTGCGAGATTACCGCCTCGGTCTGCACCGGGGCCTTCCTGCTCGGCGAGGCGGGGCTGCTGGACGGTTTGCCGGTGACGACCCACTGGGAGGATCTGGACGCGCTGCAACAGCAATGCGTGCGCGCGCAGGTGCGGTCCGACACGCCCTGGATAGACTGCGGTAAAGTCGTCACCTCCGCCGGCATTTCCGCCGGCATCGACATGAGTCTTCACCTGGTGGAACGGCTCGCCGGACGGCCGCTTGCGCTGGCCACCGCGAGGCAGATGGAATATGAATGGAACTCGGATGGCTACTGCGAACACCCTGTCGATGAACGGCCGCGACGCGCCGCTGCCGGTGTATTTTCTGCTGCGTGAGCGCACGCTGGCGCTCGACCTGATCGGTCCGGCGGAGGTATTCCGCTACGCCAACCGGACCGCCGAGGCGGAAGGGACTCCGCCCCTGTTCACCCTGCATTACATCAGCGCGGTCACCCGCATCGATACGTCCATCGGGCTCGACTTCACCGGATTCACACCCTTGCCGGCGAGCCTGCCGGCGGAGGCAATCGTGGTGCTGGTCGGCTGTACCGGCCTGGACGAGGACTTCAGCCCGCCGGCGGCGCAACGCACGGTCGAATGGCTGCACAGGCACGTTACACCGCGGCACCGGCTGCTGTGCATCTGCACCGGCGCGCTGCTGGCAGGTTACGCCGGGCTGCTCGACGGCCGGCAGTGCACCACGCACCACAATCACTATGACGCGCTGCGCCGTGTCGCACCGCGTGCGCACGTGGTGGAAAACCGCATCTTCGTCGAAGACGGCATGGCCTGCACCAGCGCCGGCGTGACGGCTGGCATCGATCTCGCACTGCATATGGTGGCGCGTGTGGCCGGCCACCGCATCAGCGCCATCGTTGCCCACAAGATGGTCATCTACCTGCGGCGGGCCGGCAACGATCCGCAACTATCGCCATGGCTGGCGTTCCGTAACCACATGCATCCCGCGGTGCACCGGGTGCAGGACGCCATCATCGCGAACCCTGCCCACGACTGGACCGTCGCCGCGCTGGCGCAGATCGCCTGCACCAGCGAGCGCCATCTGAACCGGCTCTTCCGTGAACATGCTGGCACCGGCATCGTCGATTATCTTCAGCGCATCCGCATCAGCCTCGCGCGGGAACTGCTGGCGCAGTCGCGGCTCGATATCGAACGGGTGGCCGAGCAGTCGGGCTTCAATTCCACCCGCCAGTTGCGGCGCATCTGGCGGAAATTCGAGCATACCTCGCCGAGCCAGTACCGTGCCATCGGACAGGACGGCGACGAACCGATCGCCGCCTGACCGCCGCCTGACCGCCGCCTGACCGCACTTTTCCCCTCGGAAAGCCGGCGCCGCTCACAAGCCGGATTGATGAACCCTATGCAAGATTGCTGGTCGATTGGATAAGGCGCACCGATCGCGCCAGCGATTTTTTCCAAGGGAACTTCATGAAACCACGCTTGAAACGCATTTCCGATCAGGTCATCGTGCTGACCGGCGCCACCAGCGGCATCGGCCTCGTCACCGCCCGCAAGGCGGCAGCCCGGGGCGCCCGGCTGGTGCTGGCGGCACGCAATGAAGAAGTTTTGAAACTGCTGGCGCGGGAACTGGCCGGCAAGGGAGCGGACGTCACCTGGGTGACGGCGGATGTCGGGATCGAAGACGACGTGCGCCGCATCGCCGACACCGCGCTGCAGCGCTTCGGCCGCTTCGATACCTGGGTCAACAACGCCGGGGTCGGGATGTTCGGCACCAACGAAGAATCCAGCCTCGAGGACAAGCAGCGGCTGTTCGACACCAACTACTGGGGCGTGGTCCACGGCTCGCTGTTTGCCGTGCGGCATTTGAAGCGGCAGGGCGGCGCGCTGATCAACATCGGCAGCGGCTTCTCCGACCGCGCCACCTCGCTGCAGGGCATCTATGCCGCGTCCAAGCACGCGGTCGAGGGCTATACCGATTCATTGCGCATGGAGTTGGAGGAAGAAGGCGCGCCGGTATCCGTCACCCTGATCAAACCGGCTTCAGTGGATTCGATGTTCATATCCCATGCAAAAAACCTGATGGACGTCGAGCCGCGGCTGCCGCCTCCGGTCTACGCGCCGGACATCGTGGCCGACGCCATCCTCTATGCCGCGGCGCATCCGAAACGCGATATCGAAGTCGGCGCCGCCGCGAAGCTGCTGGCCGTCGCCGAATATGTCATGCCTGGCCTGCTCGATAGTGTCATGCAGCGCGTCATGCCCGCCGTGCAACGGACGAATCGCCTGCCGCATCCGCGCGGGCAGGATAACCTGCACTCGGCCAGCCAGGATGGCATCGAGCGGGATGAAATGACGGAGCCGGTGCTGGAGAGCAGTCTTTACACCAGTGCCCTCATGCATCCGAAAACGACCGGCGCAGTGCTGCTCGGCGCAGGCATTGCGCTGGCGGCGATCTGGCAGGCAAACAGGCCGGCGGCGCGCCGGGACGCCTGATCGGCTCCAGCCGGGCCGGCCGGCGCGCGGCTACCTGTCATTACCCTTCAAGGAGATACGATGCAACGCATAGTGAGCACGGGCGACGAACGGGACCGATTGATCAGCAATGCCGTCAAGGGCGCCATTGCCGGCGCGGTCAGCGTGTGGGTGATGGACCGGCTCGACTGGTTCATGTTTGAACGGGTGGATGCACGGGCGCGGAAACGCACCGAAGAAGTCCGGCCCGGCGGACTCGACCCCACGCATGTCGCCGTCAACAGGGCGGCGCACGCGGCCGGCACGACGCTGTCGCGGCCACAACCGCATCCGGCAGGGATCGCGCTGCACTATGCGCTCGGCATCGGTCCCGCAGCCATCTACGCCGCCATGCGCGAACGGTTCCCAATCCGCCGGGCCGGCCAGGATCATCTGTACGGACTTGGCTTCGGGCTAGGCCTGTTCCTGGTGCAGGACGAGACATTGGGCACGCTCACCGGCCTGTCCGCCAATCCGCGCGCGTATCCGTGGCAGGCACACGCACGTGGACTAGCGGCGCATCTTGCCTTCGGCCTTGCCACCAATATGACGCTTAACCTGCTGCACGCGCCGCGACCGCTGCCACAGTCGGCGCTGGACCGGACCCGCCTGCAGCGCGAGGAAACCGCGCCAATTTTCTCGTCGGCCAAGCCGGCGAGTGCAGGGGCCATGGCGGGCGATGCGTCGCTTCCCGTGGCTGGCGCCGGCGTCACGCTCCATTAATCCAGGCAGGCACGCGCGTGCCTGCCCAACCTTCCTTATACTGACCGCTTTCGGTATCCGCACGCCGATCGATAAGGAGACAGACATGGATGAGAACAATTTCGGCACCCAGGATTGGCGCCGGCTGCTGCGCCATCTCGGCGAGGATCCGGACCGCCAGGGATTGCGCGATACGCCGCAGCGGGTCGACAAGGCCTGGCAGCACTGGACGTCCGGCTACACGCAGGACCCAGCCGACATCCTGAAGGTATTCGAGGACGGTGCGGAACAATACAACGAACTGATCGTGGTGCGCGGCATTCCCGTCTACAGCCACTGCGAACACCATCTCGCGCCGTTTTTCGGTACCGCCACCGTCGGCTATACGCCCAACGGCAGGATCGTCGGCCTGTCGAAACTGACCCGCCTGGTGGATTGCTTCTCCAAGCGCCTGCAGGTGCAGGAACGACTCACGATACAGGTTGCCGAATCGCTGATGAAACACGTGCAGCCGTTGTCGGTCGGCGTCGTCATCCGCTGCCGCCACATGTGCATGGAAAGCCGCGGCATCCGCACGCCGGGCGAGGAAACCGTCACCTCCGCCCTGCTCGGCGAGATGCGCACCAATCTCGGTCTGCGCACCGAATTCCTTGCACTGGCGCGGGAGAAGGATTGACAGGAAAGGCGGACCCGAACAGGTCGTGTCGACGCCGGACGGCACGCACAGCCTTGCAGCGAACGGCTGTCCTGCATGAGAACGCCTAAGCCGCTCATGTCACCCATCTCGCCGCGTGTAGTAAGCCATTGATTCCCTCGGCTTGAGAATTGGCGAGAGGACGGCTTTCGGGGCTTTCTACAGCTTCAACGCCGACGTTGAAGGCAGCAGAGCTGCCCGAGTCCAACAAATTGTCAGGCCGCGCTGCCACGCAAGATGCCGACGAGCGCGCCGATGGCCAGAGCAAGAATCGGCAACATGGATAGCGCAAAGCCAATGCCGCGGCTGGCTGGTGCCGCCGAGTAACTACGCCAGTAGAGGATTCGGCCAACCAGATAGATGGCGCCGACGCCCGCTACATATGCCTGCGGCCAGTACTTGGCAGCGATGAACAGCAAGGGCAGAAAGACAACCATGAGCTCCACGGTGTTCATCTGCACACGGTAGGCGCGCTCAAACATTTCATGGCCCGAGACCGCCGGCGCCTGGACTCCATACAGGCCGCGTGCACGACCCACCAAAATGGCGAAGAACACCAGCTGCATCACAGCCAGCACCGCGACAAGATCGACGTAGTTCATTGCTTCCCCTTACGGTAATGCGACATGAGCGGCCCAACGTTTGCCATGAGAGGCTAGACCCGGCTTGCCGGGGCGAGTTCTCTCGATCGATGGGTCAGGTATCGGGTTTTTCGAAAGTTATCCGCGTGGAGCAAACCGGGCATCGACATACACCCAAGCTTGCTTGCCTGAGGCGAGCTTTGCCGACACGCGTTGATAGGCGGCGACTTCATACGCATCGGCGTGCTCAAGTTCGGAGTCGCTTACTTCAAAAACTGTACCAGGCACTCGATCTTCTGCATTGCCGGTGGACTTCACGATTGGATGGTGCGTTTTTCCACTGGTGGCTACAACCTCTTCATCGTCGATCTTTACCATGGACTGCTCAAACCCAACAAGGGCATCTTCGTTTCCAACCAGGAGTCTGCCGAATGTGGTGAGCTGAACGTTTTCCTGGCGCAAAGTCCCATATGAGAAAAGCAACGGCATGTGAATCCTTTCAGTTCGAGCGAGGTTGATTTCAGCGATGTAATGTCCTGCTTCAGCGGCAGCGCATGAGCGCCGGCCGCTGCAATCGGTTGTCAGGCGGCGCAGATCACGTCTTGTGGCTGCCATTGACGCCCATGGCTTCCAGTATTTCCTCATCATACTGGGATGCATACTCTGCCGAAGGAGGTATGACCTTGATTACGTCGATGAGCACGCCGTTTGGATCAGATGTGATGAAGTGCCGCTGGCCAAAGTCCTCCGAGCGCAGCGGCAGATGCATTGGAAGCCCGATCTTGCGCAAACGCTCGTACTCGGCGTCCACGTCATCAACCTCGAAGTTGAGGATCAGCCCGCCATTGAACTTGCCACGAAATGCTTCCGGTATGGTCGGGTGATTTGGATCAAGAAGCGCCATCTCGAATGCAGGCTGCTGGTCGGTGCGCAGGCTCACGTACCAGTCGGAGTCGAACGCGACCTTAAAGGGGAAGTGACCTGTCCAGAATGCTTTCGATTTCGCCACGTCTTCGGTCATGATGACCGGGTAGAGACTATTGATTTTCATCGGGAGACTCCTCATCAAAGGTAAAGGGAGTCTGCATTGTGTTCGGCGAGGCGATCCCTGTCTTGTAAGAATGCGGCATGTTCGCGCAGCTGTGATGGGGGATGCCCGAAGAAGCGGCCAAACTCATGCGTGAGGTGACTTTGGTCTGCGTAACCAAGGATGGCGGCGATCTGGGTGATGGGAAGCTTCGAGTTGGCAAGCAGTGCAGAAGCACGCCGAAACCGGATGATCTCTACGAACAGCTTGGGCGAAACACCAACCACATCGAGAAATACGCGTTCAAACTGCCGGCGGCTCTTGCAGTACATTGTTGCCAGCTCGGAAACGCTCAGCGGGCCTTGCGTTGCTTCGACGTAACGAACAACTTCATCGATTCGGGAGCGGCCGGGAGATTCTTGCTTTAGATGCTGCAACAGGACCGTGTCCAAGCGTGCGAACAACGAGTCCGAAGAAATCGATTCGACTACCGACAACATATCCGGCAGGAGTCCTCCTTCGACAGGATGAACAGCGTCCCTGAGTTCAGAAGCTTTGACGTCCAGAAAGTGTCGGCTCTGGCCCGGTCTGAAACGAATGCCTAAGTAATGGCTGCCAACATCGAGTTGGAGTTTCGATCTTTTCGTGGTCGTGCCAAAAGCATCCAGCCGGTAACCGGCTGCACCAACCACAGCGACGATATCCACGGCGCCATCTGGCGAGACCGAGTAGGTTTCATCGCTGTTGTCCAGACTTAACCAGTAATGACTGATGTATGGCCTTAACGGAGCGGCAGGCAGGGCAACATGAACTGGCTGAATGGATAGGCTCATCTGGCATGGGAAGCGGTCTGGCGTTTGAGATGAGCGGCATGACGCGGCAGGCGAAGCTTGCCTTGGCATAGTCCGATCGATGGAGGGGTTCGGCCGCATGCTACGGCTGCGCAAGGACGATAGTGCGAAAGGTTGGCTGAAACGCTTATTGGCTTCAAAACTCACAGCTCCATGCGGCAGTTGAAAACGATGAATACATCGTTGTGAATGGCGAGTGTTACGTGATTCCCACCTGGATAGACGGACAGGATGCCTGCACTATAGTTGGCACCGTACACACCATCGGCTGCGACTTGCTTCGTGGCGTCGTTGGTCAAAAGCAAGTTGACCACCCCGTACTTTGCCTCCTTTTGCCTCTTCATGTTCTCGCCATGAAACGACGTTTGGTAGCGTTCGATTCTGGACGCCGAGTACTCAAGTACAGTACAACCTCGCCCGAAAAAGATTCGCTCGTGACCTTCTTGGCACTCATGGCGATACGAGGGCCTCGATCAGGGCTGACGCATTGCAGTCCCGCACCGAACGCTGCCGAGGAAACTGTCAATAAAAAAATTAGTGCCAGCTTCAGCGGATAAACAAGTGTCATTTCAAGCTCGCTATATGGGATAGGTTTATGCGGCCCAAGGCCTTAAATGAACTGCGGCAAGGACGTCGGTGTCGATTGCAATGTTATGCAGCATTCTTAAGTTTTTCCAGACCGTCCAGTGAAATGTTGGGTAACTTCAGCTTCTTGAATGCGTATTCGATGCCTCGTACACAACCTGACAAGAAGTATAGATACGTTGAACGCACGTCCTTTGAGCGCATGAAAAGTTGGTCGTCCAGCTCAACAATAATTCTTGGATTCGAATGATCGTGACCGATATAGTTTCGTCCGAGCGATGGTGGCGCTTCCTCCTGAACGATCGAAAATGCGATCGTTAACGAATTTAGGCCACGCTTGCAAAACCAAGGAGAGTCCGCCAGCAATTGGTTGAGCTCGACATTTAGTCTTATCAATGATTCTTCGATACCCACGTACCGTTCAGGCAGAACCGCAAACCCTAGAACGATGTGAATTTTCTCTGGCACGCCTACATTATTTGGTTGCTGCATAACTGTACATTCAACAAGACAGCTGGCGCCGTTATGCACGACTGCGAGCCGTTATGGGAATTCGTTTGACCGTGCGCGAATCGCACGGTGCCTGGCCACGGCACAATTGCTGTGCATTCATACAGCATTAAATAAAAGCGAAACAAGGCACTTCGGAAACAATAGCAGAAACGCGACCGCGTCTTTCACGTGCAATGCTCCCTACCTATTCGGCAAGCGACAGTGAATGCATCGAGATCTCGGGACGCGCATGAGGACCGAGAATCCTCGCCCCTTCCGAACAGATGGTCCGGTAACAACGTGCCGCCCCTTCCGCGGAACAGGCGACGATACCGACATGATGAGCCATGCAGGTGTGGTGGTGACGGTGGTGATGGTGGTGTATGTCCAGCGGGCCTATAGTTGATCGCCCCTGTTCGGCACGTAGGATACCGGCCCGACGGGATACCTTTCGAGTTTCTTGCCGATGGCGCCGGAAGCGGCATGGACCGCCCCGCTAGTCATATTCCCCTCGGCGCCCAGCATGGCCGCCACCCGCTCCCCGAACGTAGCCAGCGCGAACGGCTTGGACAGAAGCTCGGTGCCTGGCTGTCCAAGGCTTTCCGCGGCGGCGGCATATTCCGCATAACCGGTGATGTAAAGCGCCTTCAGACCGGGCCGGAAGCGGCGCGCGGCATCCACCATCTGGAAACCGTTCATGTTGCCCGGCAGGCCGACATCGCTGACCAGCAAGTCGATATGCTGCGACGATTGCAGTATCTGCAGCGCTGACGGCGCATCCGTCGCTTCCAGCGCCGTGTATCCGGCATCGGTCAGCATCTCCGTCAGGATTGAAAGCAGCGGCGCTTCGTCGTCGACCACCAGCACGGTGCCACGTTGCGGCGCGGCCACGGCTGCCGTCATCGGCACGGCAGGTGCGACGTGCTGCGCAGGGCCGGAATGGCGCGGCAGATGCAGGCGTATCGTGGTGCCAGCCCCGGGCTCCGACTGTAGCCGCACATAACCGCCGGACTGCTTGATGAAGCCGAAGATCATCGATAGCCCGAGTCCCGTCCCCTGCCCGATCGGCTTGGTGGTGAAGAACGGGTCGAAAGCCCGCGCTGCAACTTCCGGCGACATGCCGGTGCCGGTGTCGATAACGCTGATGGTGACGTAGTCACCGGGCGGCACGCCCTCGTGCGCAACGGCATGGGCGCGGTACAGCACTTCGTTGCTGGTGGCGATGGTGAGCCGCCCGCCGGTTGGCATTGCGTCGCGTGCATTGATCGCGAGATTGAGCAGTGCGCTTTCCAGCTGGTGCGGATCGCAGAGCGTGTTCCATGCATCGTCGGCCGGCAGGATATCGACCTGCACCGACGGCTCGACCGTGCGGCGGATCAGTTCGGCCATCGACTCCACCAGCTCGTTGACATTGGTGACGCGCGGATCAAGTGTCTGTCGGCGCGAGAAGGCGAGCAGCCTGTGCGTCAGCGTCGCGGCGCGCTCGGCGACGGATTCGGCGGCATCCACATAGCGGCCCAGCGATTCGGTGCTGCCCTGCGCAAGCCGCACCCGCAGCAACTGCAGATTGCCGACGATGCCGGCCAGGAGATTATTGAAATCATGCGCCAGTCCGCCGGTCAGCTGGCCGACCGCTTCCATTTTCTGCGCCTGGCGCAGTGCCTCTTCCGCCAGCCTGCGCTCGGTGATCTCCATCGCCTCCGGCACGATGGCGGTCACGCGGCCGGCGGCATCGAGTATCGGGCGCATCGAAAAATCGAATGTGCGGCGTCCTTCAGGCAAGTCGACCGCGATCTCCTGGCGCGTCGTGTGTCCTTTGGCCGCGGCCATGACGGCGTCGCGGACCTTTTCCGGCATGCCGGGCATGGTCTTGAACCACGGCGTCTCCCAGAACGGCCGACCCACCAGTTTTTCGATCGGGCAGTGGATGATTTCCAGCGAGGTTCGGTTGGCGTCGAGCAGCGCCCCCTCCGGCGTCAGCAGTCCCATGAACTGGTAACTGGTTTCGAAAATTGAACGGATGCGTGCTTCGCTTGCCTGCAGTTGCGCGGTGCGCTCGCGCACCCTCTGCTCCAGCGTATCGTTGAGTTCGCGCAGCGCGGCCGCGTTATCCTGCGAAATTTTTTCGGCCCGCTTGCGTTCGGTGACGTCGCGCACGATCACCACCAGGATCTGTTCGCCATCGATATCCACCACATTGGCCGATGCTTCGACATCAATGATGTCGCCGGCGGCGGTACGCAGCCGTCCGGGATAATTACGCACCATGCCGTCACGCCGCAGCGTCTCGACATACACGGCCCGCTGCTTCGGATCTTCATTAGGCCAGATGCCGACTTCCGCCGATGTACGGCCGATCACATCCGCGCGCTTGTAGCCGAGCAGGCGCTCGAAGCCGGGATTGACGTCGATATACGTGCCGTCCGACAGGCGGCTGAAGGCAATGTAATCGGGAGACGCATAAAAAATGCGCCGATAGATTTCGAGTTCCTTGTGCTTTTCCAGCCCAGCAGCAATATTTCCGTGCTGTTCATTCATATAAGGCGCCTTGTCTCCGGTGCTGTCGTGGTGGACGTTGCCTGCTTGCTTTGTACTGCGCTTATTGTGTGCTTGCGCTTGTTGCATGCCCGACGCCTAAATGTTGCCGCAATGCACTGCGATGTTCCTCATGCGCATTTTGATGCGCCTACATCGATACCGTTCCTGATTTCTTCGGGAACTTATTATAGGTTCATCTGCCCCCATCCCAAGCTGTTGCGCTCATAGAAAATATCGATATAGACCGATGCAGCAGATCGATGCGTGGTCCTTGCGCTATCCTGATGCTCGCATGCAGGCCGCCATGCGCCATTTAGTCAAAGGAGAAAACTTGCCGAATCAACAGACCAAGTCGATCGATCTGGCGCTACAGGGGGGCGGCTCGCACGGCGCGTTCACCTGGGGCGTGCTGGACCGTATCCTGGCCGACGAACGGCTCGACATCGACGGCATCAGCGGCACCAGTGCCGGTGCGATGAATGCCGTCGTACTGGCCGACGGCCTTTCACGCGGCGGCGGCAAGGAAGGTGCGCGCGCCGCATTGCACAAATTCTGGAAAGCGGTCAGCGATGCCGGCCGCTTCAGTCCCATCCAGCGATCGCCGCTGGACCGCATGCTGGGTAGCTGGTCGCTCGACAACTCTCCCGGCTATCTGCTGTTCGGGTTCGCCTCCAATCTCTGGTCGCCCTACGATTTCAATCCGCTCGACATCAATCCGCTGCGCGACCTCGTGGCGGAACAGGTGGATTTCGACCGCGTGCGCGCATGCGAAGATTTGAAGCTCTTCATCTCCGCCACCAATGTGCGTACCGGCCGGGCAAGGACGTTCCGCAGGCACGAGACTACGCTTGATGCGGTGATGGCGTCGGCATGCCTGCCGCAACTTTTCCGCGCCGTCGAAATCGATGGTGAAGCCTATTGGGATGGCGGCTACATGGGCAATCCCGCGTTGTTGCCGCTGATCGAAGAAACCAGCGCGCATGATCTGCTCATCGTGCAGATCAATCCGATCGTGCGCCACGAACTGCCGCGCAGCGCGGTCGAGATCATCAACCGGCTGAACGAGATCACCTTCAACGCCAGCCTGATCAAGGAGATCAACGGCATCCTGTTGCTGAAAAAGCTGGTCGACGACGAGAGCCTCGGACTCGAACGCTTCTCCGACATGCGACTGCATCGCATCAGCGCTGAAGAGGAATTGCAGGACCTGGGTGTGTCCAGCAAGCTCAATAGCGAATGGGCATTCCTCACTCATCTGCACGGGATCGGCTTCCGCACCGCCGACGAATGGCTGGCGGAAAACTTCGAACACATCGGCAGTGCCTCGACGCTCGACACCACCGATATCGGCGCGCCATCGGGCGGCGGACCGATCGCCCGCGCTGCGCGAGAGGCTGAACAGATACCCCGGCGTGACCAAGGACACCCAAGGACATCGAAGGAAAAGAGATGATCGACTTCTATACTGCCGCCACGCCGAACGGCCACAAAATCTCGATTGCACTGGAAGAACTCGCGTTGCCGTACACCTTGCATGCGCTCAGCCTGCCGGACAATGAACAGAAGCAGCCATGGTTTCTGGCCATCAATCCCAACGGCCGCATCCCGGCGATCGTCGACAGGGAAGCCGACAATTTTCCGGTATTCGAATCCGGCGCGATCCTGATCTATCTGGCGGAAAAAACCGGCCGACTGATGCCGGGCGACGCCAGGGGCCGGTCGCTGGTCATGCAATGGCTGATGTTCCAGATGGGCGGCGTGGGACCGATGATGGGACAGGCGAATGTTTTCCATCGGTATTTCCCGGAAAAAATTCAGCCTGCAATCGACCGGTACCAGGGCGAAACGAAGCGGCTGTTCCGCGTCCTCGACGGTCGGTTGAAGGAACATGAATTCCTCGCCGGCGACTATTCAATTGCCGACATCGCCAACTGGGCATGGGTGCGCACGCATCGCTGGTCGGGGGTGGAGATCGATGACCTGCCCCATCTGAAGCGCTGGCTCGACACGATCGGCGCACGTCCGGCGGCGCAGAAAGGCATCACTCTGCCGCCGTCATCCCTCGATCTCGGCAATGCCGGTGGTGATAAGGCGCGCGCGTTCGCGGAACAGGCCCGCAAGATGGTGGAAACGGGACAGTCGCGCCAGTCCGGTGCCTGACCGGATGGCTTATTTCACTTGCCTTTGCGCGCACGCGTGGCCTGCTTTGTCATTAGCAATGCCTGCCGCTCTTCCCATGCGCTCAGTGCGGCTTCGTAAAGTGCCAGGTCTTCCGCATACAGATCGAATACGCACGGCGAGCATCCGCTGCGGCAGCACTCGTCATTGGCCGGGCGCTGCGGTGCGACAGGCCGTGGATCAGGATTATTGGGTCGAGCGGGCATGGTGCATGAACATGGACGGTGGCCAACATTATGGCGTGCGCCGGATCGATTGCAAGTCGATAGGGCAAACGCATGTCATGCATGCCGGCATCCTTCCGCACTGAAGATCGCTGCTTGCCTCGTCGGAATAAAGCCAGCCGGCGGAACCTTGCGCATGGAATGCCGTCCCATGGAACCTTACATCTCTCAGGAGAGCGTCATGAGTTTAGGCCTGGACATCGGTCGTATATTGGGACAATACAACGGCGCAACATCGTCGCAGTATCCGGAGCAGGTCGAACAGGATTTCGACCACATCTCACAACATGCCCAGCATGAAGACATGCGGGACGGACTTGCGGAAGCCTTTCGCTCCGATCAGACGCCGCCTTTTGGGCAAATGGTCGGACATCTGTTCGGCCAGGCCGATACGCATCAACGCACCGGCATGCTGAACCAGTTGCTGGGCGCGGTCGGCCCATCGGTGCTGGCCTCGGTGCTTGGCGGCGGCAGAGGCATGGGTGGCGGCGGTATGGGTGGCATGAGCGGGATGGGCGGCCTCGGTGCGCTTGCCGGTTTGCTCAACCAGGGCGGCGGCAGTGGTGGCGATGCTCAGCGGGTCGAGCTGACACCGGAGCAGGTGCAGCAGTTAAGCCCTGAGCAGGTGCAGGAACTGGCTGCCCGCGCCGAACAGGAAAACCCCGGCATCATCGAAAAAATGAGCGGCTTCTATGCGCAAAATCCCCAGCTGGTGAAAGCCCTCGGCGGCGCCGCGCTGGCGATCGCGCTGGGCAAGATGTCGCAGCGCAACCGCTACTGAGCCGGCTTCGCGAGCAATGCCGTAAAAAGCGGCGGCTGTCGATCCTTCACCGGGTCACCCAGCCGCCGCATACCGGAAACACCTGGCCGACGAAACAGCTGGCGGCGTCACTGCAGAGGTAGGCGGCGAACATGGCGTCTTCCTTCTGCGTGACCAGCCGGCCGAGCGGCACTTCGCGCTTCAGCCTTTCCTGGAACGCAGGATTCGCCTGCACCTCGGGCGGAAAATAGGTCGGGTTCTCGACAAAGTTCTGGGCGATCGCATTCACATGCACATTATGCGGCGCAACTTCGACGCCCACCGCCTGCACATAGGCGAGCTGGGCGCCGCGGGCCGCGCTGTAAGTGGAAGTACGCTTCATGCCGCGCAATGCGGATGCACTGCCGATGACCAGGATCTTGCCCGATCTGCGTGCGGTCATTTGCGGCAGTACGGCACGCACGAGGCGCGGCAGCGGGTCGACCATATGCCCGAACACATGCCGCCATTCCGCTTCATCGACCTCCGTCACCGGCGTGCTCGGTGCCGGCACCGCCAGATTGGCCACCAGCACATCAACGTGACCCGCATCGCCGACCACCGTGGCAGGCAGCGCCGGTTCCATCAACGCACGCGGATCGGCGATGAGCTCGGCACCCAGCTCGCGAAATACCTCGCACAGTGCCGGCCCCATGAAATCATTCGCTTGCGTCACGAGGACGCGCTTCCCTGTCAAATCCAATGCATGCATGCCTGTCTCCTGTTGTCCGATGTGCGCCTGCGCTGGCAACCGTTGCGTTCAAGCGCCTTCGATAAGTCGCGCATGCCAGTCGGCGTACGGCGTATTCTTTGCCATCCGTCGATTGTAGTCGGGCGTGCCGTCATCCCACCATACCGGGCCGCGTTCACCCAGCGCGATCTTTGCCGCGTCAACTTCCGCGCGCGCCAGCTTGAGGGCGTCCGCGTTCTGGTCGCGCAGCGCCTTGCCGACTGCACGCCGGGCCGCCATCAGCCTGCGTGTCAACAGGGCCCGCTCGTCTTCCGGCAATGCCGGGTTGGCGCAACGCCATAAGCGACCGCGCACGACGAAGTAGCGTCCATCTGGCGTGGTCGGATAGGGCATGGCGGAGGTTCTGGTCATGTTGCGGATGATGCCAGAGCAAAAGTTAGCAAAATTTCATTTGCGCAATGTCCTTGATCGTTATCAAACCGATTGCCCCAAACGCTTGTTACAGTGCAATTCCATTGACGGAGGTCACCATGATGAATCCCTATACAAGCGCCATGTCCTATAACGAGTACCTGATCAAAGCTTCGGTCGAGTTCTGGACCGCGATGGCCTTCCCGGCCCTGTATTTCGCTAAATCATTGTAAAAAATTACCCCTTATGGGGGTTCCAGACAGCAAGAAATCGCGGCCATGCCGCGATTTCTTTTTTAGCGGCAATTAAACGTCGCTGTGCACGGTGCAACACCCGCACATTTCAGGAACTTGCCCGGTCAAACGCCATCAGCACAGAGTCCGTGGTCTGGCGCCGCGGGCAGCGGCTTGCTGACTTCATCGAATTTCAACCGCCTCTTCAAACAACACTCACAATACCCGGCGGCATCATGCCGAGGTGCAATATCACAATCGATTTTCCATGAAAGAATTTGCCTCCGGCTGGGCCGAGACATTGCTCTATGCGACCATGCCCTGGATGGTGCTGCTCAATGGATTGCCATGGGTCGGCGTCATCGTGCAGGTCGCCCTCGGCTTCATCGCATCGGTCATCATTCACCGCATCGCGACCTCCATCCTCGAACGACTCGCACAGCCTTTTCCGTATTCACGCCGGCTCGTGCAATACGGACACCGTGCCGCCTGGGCTGCGCTGTTCTTCCTGCTTGCGCAAATCATCCTGCGCAATGCACCTGACCGGCTGCCGGGCTTGCCCGCGGTGCTGCACATCGGCGCGCTGTGCCTGATCGCGTCCCTGACCTGGCTCGGCATACGTTGCGTCAGGGCCATTTCCCATACCATCATCGAGCTCAACCCGGCCGACTCGCCGGATAACCTGCATGCACGGCGCATTCAGACCCAGACCAAGGTGCTGGCACGCTCCGTCATGGGCATCGTCCTCCTGATCGGCATCGGCGCCGCCTGTTCCACCTTGCCGGTACTGCGCCAGATCGGCACCAGCCTGCTGGCATCGGCGGGCGTGGCCGGACTCGTTGTGGGCTTTGCCGCCAAGCCGGTGCTCGGCAACCTGCTGGCCGGTTTGCAGATCGCACTGTCGCAACCGATCCGCCTCGAAGACGTCGTGATCGTAAATAATGAATGGGGGCACATCGAGGAAATCACCGGCAGCTATGTGGTAGTGCGCATTTGGGATCAGCGCCGCATGATCGTGCCGCTGCAATGGTTCATCGAAAACCCGTTCCAGAACTGGACCCGGACCAGCGCCGATATCCTCGGCGTAGTGCTGGTATGGGCCGATTACCGGCTGCCGGTGGCGGCGGTGCGCGAGGAAGCGGAACGCATTTGCCGTGGTGCGCCGCAATGGGATGGCAGGCTATGCCAGACGCAGGTGGTGGACACCACCGACCGCGCGATGCAGTTGCGCATCCTGGTCAGCGCCGGCGACGCAGGCCGGTCGTGGGAACTGCGTTGCCTCGTTCGCGAAGGACTGATCGATTTCATCCAGCGTGAATTTCCAGAATACCTGCCGAGGGTCCGCACCGAGGTCGTCGACGACGAACGCCGCAATGCGGACCCCGTGGCCCCCGCGCCGCCCATCCGGCATGTCAGCCTCGGCGGGCGCTGACGCCTGGCGGTCAGAAATCGAACAGGTCGCCCAGAAACCCTTCCCGCTTTTTCTTTTTGTGATACCGGCTGTCGTAAGGCTGCTGTTGGCCGCCATAGCCCGGTTGCTGCGGCGGGTAGGAAGGCTGCTGCTGCGGAGGATACGAAGGCGGCTGCTGCGGCACCGCGACCTGAGGCGCACTGACGGAACGATCGATGATCTTGTCGAGCTCGCCGCGATCCAGCCATACACCCCTGCACTGCGGACAGTAGTCGATCTCGATACCCTGGCGCTCGGACATCACGAGGCTTACCTGATTGCATACGGGACATTGCATTTTGCACTCCTTTCACATCAAAACGCCACTGTATCGCAAGCGCGCGCCGCCGGCATTGTCATTCGCCACGACCCGGCGGATGAAGCCCGAGGCGAAAGTCGGGACAAAGGATGAAACATGCACCAAAGCTATAATCGGCGGCACACTTTCCTTTCTGGACATCCCCCGATGAAGAACCGGTTTCGCGCTTTCCCTGCCCTGCTTGCGTTCGTACTTTCCGCACCCGCCACGGCCCATGAGTTCTGGATGCTGCCGGACCGCTTTTCCCCGGTGCCCGGCAGCCCGGTACGCCTGACGCTGCATGTGGGCGAATACTTCGAAGGTGATCCGGTTCCATTCACCACGCCGTATGTCGCCGGCCTGATGCAGTACAGCGGCGGCAAAAGCGCAGACCTGCTGGGTATGGTGCCCGCCGAAGAAAACCGTCCCGGCCTGCAGATCGTTCCACGGACCGCCGGTACGCATCTGATCGCGTTCAACAGCCATCCCAATCAGGTGACACTGTCGGGCGACAAGTTCCATGCGTATCTGCGCGAGGAAGGCCTGGACGACATCATCAAACAGCGCGAATCCGATGGCACCGCCGCCACGCCGGGGCGGGAACGCTACCGGCGCCATGTGAAGACGCTGCTGCGCGTCACCGCAAATCCGCGAGACGCGGCGAATGGCAAATCCGACCGCACCTATGCGACGCGCACCGGACAGCGCCTCGACATCGTGCCCCTCACCGATCCGCTCGCGCAACGCGCCGGCGGCACGCTGGATTTCCAGTTCTTCTTCGACGGCAAGCCCCTCGCCGGCGTGCTGGTAAAGGCCTGGCACAAGAAGGACGGGAAGCCGAAAAACGACCAGACCCTGATGATCCGAGCCCGCACCGACGCGCAAGGCAAGGTGGCCTTCTCGCTGCCCTATGCGGGCACATGGATGGTGAGCGCGGTGCATATGATCCCGGCCACCGGCGTGCCGGCTATCGACTGGGACAGCTTCTGGGGCAACCTGACCTTCGACCTCGCAGGAGACAAGCGCCGCTAGCATCTGCTTCGCCACCAACCATCATCCACAGGGACCGAGACGCGTGCGCCAATGGCGTTGAAATGGATTTGTGGAACTGTCGCGGCGTGGAGTTCACTCATCAATGTATGCCGGCAACGCCTGCATGCACAACCACCTACAGGTACTACTTGATGAAGGAGCAAATGATGACCAAGAACACGATGTCTATTCCCGGCGGCGGTGGCATGCCGATGCCACCCATTCCGAAACCACCCGGCAACGATGAGTGAACCACACGGGCACTCACTTTGCCCGCATGGTTTGCGCCGAGCGATCAGTGGGGAATACGGCCGTTCCCTGTAGTCGGCAGCCGTAGAGGGCGCTCCCTGTACAACTGGGAGCAACGATTGTCCGGCAGCGATTCGAGCACATTTCCAGGCATTGCACACTCGTGCATCCGCTTTCCGCTGCAACGCGGCATGCCGAATCGTTTTCGCCATCGCACCAAACGCTGACAGGTGCACACATCGGCTCACAAAATGGCGACGTCATTAATGGAAAATCCTGCCTCATCTCTCCCCGGTTTCACCCATCTCAACGACAGGTCAATAAGCCGGTGATATGGTCGTATGTCATGCGTATCTAGAGGAGCAAGACATGTCGATCAGTGTTTCCCAGCTGGAAGGTCTATCCGACAAACTGCACCGTCTTTCCGAGCGCCTGCGCTCCGACCGGCGGCCGTCTGACACTGCGCTCGGTGAAAGCGATCCACTCGTGGCGGAAGCGAATGATTGCGAATTTCTTTTGCCCAGTCCGCTGACCATCGACACGCTATCCGCGACGGTGCAGAAGAAGCTCGACAATGTCGCCGTCCTGCTGGAGCGCTCAAGGATGCACGAGGAACTGCCGCCCGATGCACAGGCGGCTGCCGAAGAAGAGAATGTGCTGATGGACGAGGATTACCAGGGCGATGCGGCGGCGCGCAAGGAAGGCGGCGACCAGCAATCGGGAACGGCCTGGTAGGCGCAACGCGATACGCGTGAACGTGATGCGGTGCAAGCGGCTGTTGCTTAACCCTAGCAGCCGAGCTGCCCGGCAAGGTCGATGATGCTGGTCGCATGCAGCGCATTGCCCGCTTGCGGCGAATCGTCCTTTCTCCGCCCGCCGCCGAATTCCAACGGCCGCTCGATGTAGGCGGCCTGCAATCCGCAGGCGCGCGCGGCGGCAAGATCGTCCCTGTGGGTAGCCACCATCAACACCTCATGCGGTTCCACATCGAACGTAGCGGCGACGCCGAGATAAGTAGCCGGGTCGGGTTTGTAGGCGCGGAACACTTCCGCCGACAGGATGCAGTCCCACGGCAGTCCGGCATGCTTTGCCATGTCGGCGAGCAGGCCGATATTGCCGTTGGAGAGCGAGCACACCATGTAGCGCGCTTTCAGGCGCATCATGCCTTCGATGGTATCGGGCCAGGCATCGAGCCGGTGCCATGCCTTGTTGAGATGCCGCTTCTGCTCTTCCGTCAATGTGGCAATGCCGAACTCCGCGAGCACCTGGTCAAGGATCATCCGATGCAGCTCATCGACGCGGGTCCAGCCCAGTTCCCCCGACATCACCCTTGCCATCGCCGGCTGGTAGCCGTCCCGCCATGCGAGGGCAAATGCATTGCCGTCGATGCCCAGGCCCATTGCGTCGACCTCGCGCACGATGCCGCTGTGCCAGTCGACGACCGTACCGAAGACGTCGAATGCCAGCACCTTGACAGCGGAGAGGGACGCAGGCGTCATGGCGATCCTTTCAATTAACGGTGGATGCGGAGTTGGTAAGTTTTGCCGTGGCAATGAGACTGCCGAGCTTCTGCAGATCGACCGGCTTGGTCAGGTGATGATTGAAACCCGCATCCAGCGTCTGCTGCTTGTCCTTCTCCTGTCCCCAGCCGGTGATGGCGATCAGGATGGTGTCATGGCCCTCGGGAAGCGCGCGAATACGGCGCGCCACCTGGTCGCCGGTAAGCTTCGGCATGCCGATGTCGAGCAGTACCGCATGCGGACGGAAATCGGTAAATACCGCAAGCGCTTCCTCGCCGTCGAAACCGACCCGGACATCGTGACCATCCATGCGCAGGAAGGTGGCGAGCGTCTGCGCACCGTCACGGTTGTCGTCGGCGATCAGTATGCGCAAGGGTGTGGCAGGTGCCGGCGCCGCGTCCTCCGGTACGATGGGCGCAACCGCGGGGAACACGGTCTCCTCGACAGCGACGGCTGGCAGGCGCACGACGAATTCGCTGCCCTGCCCCGGTCCGCGACTGTTGGCATCGATCGTCCCGCCATGCATTTCGACCAGGGCCCGCGCCAGCGCCAGGCCGATGCCCAGCCCGCCGCCGGCACGGTCATGCGAGGGCTTGACCTGGGTGAACATCTGAAACACTTCCGCCAGCGCATCGGGCCGGATGCCGATGCCGTTGTCCGTCACGCGAATCATCAGCTCGCCTTCCCGCACGTCCGCATCGATCGTGATCTGCCCGCCGGCGTCGGTGTATTTCGCGGCATTCGTGAGCAGGTTCGCCAGCACTTGCGCCAGCCGCAGGCGATCCGCTTCGATATGCACCGGCCGCGGCGGCAGATCGACGATCAGATGATGATGTTTGAGGTCGATGAGAGGCCGCGCCGTTTCCACCGCGGCATCGACCACGGCGGCCAGCTCGATGTGCTCCTTGCGCAGATGCAGCATGCCGCGCGTGATGCGCGATACGTCGAGCAGGTCGTCGAGCAGGATCCCCATGTGCTGCACCTGGCGGTCGATCACCTCATGGCTCCAGCGCTTCTGCGCTTCGGTCGCCGTGGACGATTTTGAAATAAGGGCCGCCTGGCGGATCGGGGCCAGCGGGTTGCGCAGTTCATGCGCCAGCGTGGCAAGAAATTCATCCTTGCGCTGGTCGGCTTCGCGCAGTGCCTGCTCCTGCAGCTTGCGATCGGTAACATCGGCGAACCAGACCGCGACCGAATGCTGCAGCGGCGATGCGACCACGTGAAACCAGCCGGTGATGCCGTTGGCTTCCGATCGCAATTCGAACTCGCGCGTCACGCCCTGCTCGGCCACCGCGACGTAGGCATCGAACAGGCCCGGCTCATCCCATGAGCCTGGCAGCACTTCGTTTATCCGCTGGCCGACCAATTCCGTCGCCGGACGATGCATTGTCCGCGCGGCGGCAGTGTTAATGTAACTCCATCGGAAATCCACGATGCGGCTTTGCCGGTTGCGCACCGGGGTCAGCACGGTGAACGGGACTGCCGACGATTCGAGCGCAACGCGGAAACGCTGGTCCCGTTCGTTTGCAATTACCCGCGCCCGGAAGCGTTCGATGAAGACCGCGGCTTTTCTGGCGCAGATGTCGGCCAATCTGATTTCGCGTTCATCCGGATGATGCGGCGCATCGAAGAAAAGCGTGATCACGCCGAGGATCTCGCCGCCAGGCCCGGCCAGCGGCGTGCAATGCACGCCGCGGCGGCCGAGCGCAGCGGCCAGCGGGCGAAATGCCGCATCACTGTCATCCTGCACCACCCGCCGCCGCTCCGTACTGGCGACATGCCAGGGCGTGCTGTCATCCAGCAGCGTTTTCAATGTGCTCATTTGCGGTTCTGACAGTCCTGCGATGGCACCGACCTCCAGCGGTCCGCCGTCGGGCATGCACAAAATGACGGCCCCACCCTGGCTGGCATGCAGATCGACCAGGGTTTCCAGGATGGCGTGCAATTGTCGCGGAATGTCGGTCAACTCGAGGAGGCGGCTGCTTAATGCGTGCAATTGCTGCAGGTCCGCGACCTGTTGCTGCAATTCACTGCGGGTCTGGGCAAGCAGGTCATCGATGCGCTTGCGGTCGGTGATGTCGACCGACGCACCGCGCAGCCGGATCGCGCGTCCTTCCGGGTTGCGTTCGATGTGCACCTTCGACATCAGCCAGCGCATGCTGCCGTCGGGCAGCCTGACCCGGTGTTCGCGTTCGTAAACACTAACGCCGCGATCGGCGTTGCTTTTCAGGGCGGCGCGCCCTTCCTCCACTTCGGCAGGGATGCGTCCGGCATTCCATTCATCGAGGGAAACCGTATCGCTTCTAACAGCGTTGCTCGGCTTCCGGCCGACCAGCCGCCACAATGCGGGCGACGCGAAGATAGTACGGTCCACCAGGTCGATTTCGAATAGGCCGACTCCCGTGTTCTCCTGCGCCAGGCCAAGACGCCGCTCGGCATCGGCGGCGCGATCGCTGACCAACCGCAGGCGCCGGCCGAAAAATGCCAGCATTGTGCCGACCACCATATATGCCAGCAGCGAGATGCGGTCGGGCAAAGCGGCCACATCCATCTGGCCGACCGGCGCCATCCAGTACGCGCCGTTGATGAGGCCAGCCAGCAGCACGATCAACGAGGGACCGCGCCCGAACAGATTGGCGGCCAGCAACAGCATCGGCAGGATGAAAAGAAATGGGACCCGCGATCCAACCCACGGCTGGATTGCCCATTGCAGTCCTACGGCGACGCCGGCAAACAACGCGGCGAGCCCGAATCGCGCTGACAATGATCGGTCAGGGAAGGAAAAAGACATCTTTTGACAGCAAACAGGAAGAGAAACGACAGTCTACTCCATGCAATGGAGTCACCCGTTGAGGTGCCCGGCGAAGGGAATTGTCCGTCTGAAACAAAATTGAAAACCGCCATTGCCGGCGGAACGCATCACCGACGGTAACCGGGTTCTTGCCACGGCATTGACCAGTAGCATCGCAGGAAGTTGCGCAGATGCAGCCTGAGGTATGGAGCGCGTGCTGGGCAGCGTCTAGCAGTCGGTGATATCCGGGGCATTCCCGGTACGGCTTCGAGACCGCGGCCGGTGTTCGGCGATGATGAAGGCGAGGCCGAGGAGTGCCGCGCCAAGCGCCAGCCAGCCCCATGGCCGGCCGATGAAATACGAGAGCGGTGCCGTGCCGAATGCAATGACGAGCAACATCAGGGCGATTCCTTCCTTGATGCTCATGCGTTGACTCTCATGTGGACGCTTTCTTATTGAATTTTTTGGTTAAAACAACGGCACGCAGGGATACGAGTGGGCGCCATGGTAGTCCTAGTTCAACGCCTCCGCCATCCCATGGAAATGGGAGTAGTTTCCCGGTAGAAACAAGTGCAGTTGAAAGAATCTCATGCAACAATGCGCATCTAAAATCAAAACCTAATTTCACAGTGCAGAACGGAGCGAGGAATGGAACAAAAATCGAAAGCCGTCGTTTGCCGCGAGATCAATCAGCCGGTGACCGTCGAAGAGATTCTGGTAGAGCCGCCACGGCGGGGCGAAGTGATGATCAAGCTGGCAGCTTGCGGCGTTTGCCATAGCGACCTGTCGGCTACCAATGGCACCATTCCGTTTCCGCCGCCGGTTGTCCTCGGCCATGAGGGCGCGGGAACAGTCGTAGCAATCGGCGAAGGGGTGGTCGACTACCGCGTCGGCGATCATGTCGTCAGTTCCTTCGTCAGCATGTGCGGCAAGTGCCGCTATTGCCAGACCGGCCGTCCGCAACTGTGCGACCAGGCGGCGAAAGCGGCCACCACCCTGCCCGACGGCACGCTGCGCACCCGTGACCTGTCCGGCAAGCCGTTGCACGTATTTTCCGGATGCGGCGTGATGTCCGAATACGCAACGCTGCACATCGATAACGTCGTCAAGATCGACCAGCAGATGCCGCTCGACAAGGCGGCGCTGATCGGCTGCGGCGTGATGACCGGTGTCGGTGCGGCGGTCAATACCGCCAAGGTGGACGCCGGCTCGATCACGGTGGTGTTCGGCTGCGGCGGTGTCGGGCTGAACGCAATCCAGGGCTGCCACATCGCCGGCGCGCGCATGATCGTCGCCGTCGACACCTCGGACGCCAAGCTGGACATGGCGCGCCAGTTCGGCGCCACGCATGTGGTTAACAGCAAGAACGAAGAAAACGTCGTCAAGACCATCACGAAACTCACCGAAGGCGGCGCCGACTATGCCTTCGAATGCGTCGGCCTCGGCGAGATCGCGGCGCAAGCCTACGGCGTGCTGCGCAAGGGCGGAAAGGCAGTGGTCGTCGGGGTGGCGGGACTGAAGGACATGACGTCGATCCGCACCGCCTCGCTGACCTTCGGCGAGAAGACCCTGACCGGCAGCTACTTCGGTTCCGCCCGTCCGCGCGAGGACTTCCCGCGCATGATCGGCCTGTATCGTGCGCATCGCCTGAAGCTCGACGAACTGATCACCCGCACTTATACGATCGATGAAGCGCCGCAGGCGTTTGCGGATATGACCGCCGGGCGCAATGCGCGCGGGGTGATTGTGTTTGATTAATGTAATGAAGTGATTGGGAAGCACGCGCTTCCTTCACATGAACACGATTTTTTGCCGAACAAAACTACAACGGCACTTCCACCGAACGGTTCCCTCCTCCCTGTCAGGGGGGAAGGAGCAGTTCATAGTTGGATCATAGTTTGGTTATCCGATCGAATTTCCCCCCTGGAGACAAACAACATGCAAACCCGCGACAAGCTCTACATCAACGGCCAATGGGTCACCCCATCCGGCCGCAACACCCTCCCCGTCATCAATGCCTCGACCGAGGAAGTCATGGCCACCATTCCGGAAGGCGACGAGACCGACGCCAATGCGGCGGTGGCCGCTGCCCGCGCCGCATTCGATGGCTGGAGCGCCACGCCGCCGAGCGATCGCGCCGGCTTCCTGCGCAAGATCCATGAAGGCCTGAAAGCGCGCAGCGAGGAACTCGCGCAGACCATCACCGGCGAGGTCGGCATGCCGCTCAAGCTGTCGGCCCAGATCCAGGTCGGCTCGCCGATCGCCAACTTCGGCTATTACGCAAAGATGGTGACCGAATTCGAATGGGAGGAAGTGACCGGCAATTCGCGCGTGGTGCGCGAGCCGGTCGGCGTGGTGGCCTGCATCACGCCGTGGAACTACCCGCTGCACCAGATCGCCGCCAAGGTCGCCGCCGCCATGGCCGCCGGCTGCACCGTGGTGCTCAAGCCATCGGAAGTCGCGCCGCTCAATGCCTTCATCCTTGCCGAGGTGATCGATGCCGCCGGCGTGCCGCCAGGCGTATTCAATCTCGTCAGCGGCGTCGGCCCGGTGATCGGCGAGGCGCTGGTGCGCCACCCGGATGTCGACATGGTGTCCTTCACCGGATCGACCCGCGCCGGCAAGCGCATCTCCGAAGTGGCATCGGCTACCATCAAGCGCGTCGCGCTGGAACTGGGTGGCAAATCCGCATCGGTGATCCTCGACGATGCCGACCTGCCGACCGCGGTCAAGGGCACGGTCACCGCCTGCTTCCTCAACAGCGGCCAGACCTGCTCAGCGCATACCCGCATGCTGGTGCCGGAATCCCGTTATGAAGAAGCAGCGAAGATCGCCGTCGAGGTGGCGAAGAACTTCACCATCGGCGACCCCTTCGGCGGCACGGCAAAGCTCGGCCCGCTGATTTCCGACGCGCAGCGCGAACGCGTGCGCAGCTATATCCAGAAAGGAATCGACGAAGGTGCCGAACTGCTGTGCGGCGGACCGGATGCGCCGGCCGACCTGCCGAAGGGCTATTACGTGCAACCGACCATCTTCGGCCGCGTGAAGCCCGACAGCACGATCGCGCAGGAAGAGATCTTCGGTCCGGTCCTGTCCATCATCACCTACCGCGATGAAGACGAAGCGGTGCGGATCGCCAACGGCACGCTGTACGGCCTGGCCGGCGGCGTCTGGGCCGGCAGCGACGAACGCGCGCAGAAACTGGCGAAACGGTTGCGTACCGGACAGGTCGATATCAACGGCGGCTCGTTCAACTTGTTTGCCCCCTTCGGCGGCTACAAGCAGTCCGGCCGCGGACGCGAGATGGGTCCTTACGGGATGGAAGAGTTCCTCGAGTACAAGTCGCTGCAGTTCAAGCCGAATGCGGCGAGCCTGACGTCGAAGGCGCCGTACTGACCCCTATTCGGCAGTCCTTCCTTGAAGCCGGCGCGAGCACTTTCATTGCAGCGCCGGCCCCTTTCCCGGCTCGGCGGACGTTCCGGTCCCGTCACCTAACCATCGTCATCAAACGTCGTTGCTTGCCAGCGGTCCGGCAAAATGTGCGATGCGTTGCGCAAAGCAGGCGGACGAGGATGTGCAACACCTGCTAGCGGCATTCCAACGGATGCGCAGCCGCCACGGCTTGTACATATGCACAGCGCGCCAGCCGTGACATCGCCCCGAAAAGCCGGTGCGCATTGCCGCGTACAATGTCCGCTCGCCCTATTGCCCCGCATCCTTCATGACCGAATCCATCCGTCTTTCCAAACGTGTTGCCGAATTGTTCGCCTGTTCCCGCAGCGAGGCGGAGCAGTATATCGAGGGCGGCTGGGTGACCGTGGATGGTGAGGTCATCGAGGAGCCCGGATTCCGGGTGGCCCGGCAAGCCATCGCGTTGTCGCCGGACGCGAGCCTGACGCCGCCGGAGCCGGCGACGTTTCTTTTTCACAAGCCCTCCGGTATTGATGCACTTGCCATCGATCCGGCGCAATGCCTTACCGCCGGGCTGCGCGATGACGGCGACCGTTCCGGCATCCAGCTCCTGAAGCGCCACTTTGCCGGACTGACCCTGACCGATCCACTGGAAACGACTGCCAGCGGCTTGCTGGTGTTCACCCAGGATTGGCGCATCAAGCGCAAGCTGATCGACGACGCTGCAAGAATCGAGCATGAATTCATCGTCGATGTGTCGGGCGAGCTTGTGCCGTATGGACTGGCATTGCTCAATCATGGACTGACCTGGAACGGCAAGCCGCTTCCGCCGATCAAGGTCAGCTGGCAGAACGAACACCGGCTGCGCTTCGCGCTTAAAACACCGCCGCGCGGTTTGATTGCCCATATGTGCGAGAAAGTGGGTCTGCAGGTGCAGGCGGTCAAGCGCCTGCGTATCGGCCGCGTGCCGCTGGCGGCATTGCCGCAGGGGCAGTGGCGTCTCCTGCAGGGTCATGAACGGTTCTGAGCGGCCCATTGCAGCGCAGCCTGGCTCGAATACCCCTACTCATGCAACTAGCGACGGACGAGACAATCCCGGAAATAAAAAACGCCCGCACGAGGCGGGCGTTTCCTTACTACCTGGAATGACCGATCAGTTCGCCGGGCAGGCTGTCAACATCGGTGCAATCGCAGTACGTGTACCGACGGTGGTCGCGCTGTCTTCCGGTGTCGTTGCCGCATTGCGGGTGAATGCGCAACCGTAGGTCGGGCTGGCAACCGTCGCAGGCGTCATCACATCATCACCTGCTGGCCTTACACCGTTCTCCGCCCAGTTGATCATCGCGGTGAATGCATCGACCTGCTCGGCCACCGTGAAGTCGCAATGGCTTGGAGCACGGATTGCACGCTGCACCAGCAGGTTGCCGTTGCCGGATGCATCCGCACGCTGGCGATAGATCTGCTGCATGCTGAACGGCACGTACATGTCGCCGAGTGTGTGGATGGTCACGACCGGCACGTTGAACTTGCCGTTGACCTTCGGAATCCAGCGCAGGCCGTCCCTGCGGAGACGGTTCGCGTCAGTATCGCCGGTACGGTCGGGGATCGTCGCATTCAGCGTGGTTTCCTCGGCTGTCAGCGCCGGATCGCTGTCGATCTGGTAGGTGAAGCGGCGGGTATCGAGCGGGCTCTTGGTCAGGATGCCGTTGACGGTGCCGTCGCTGCCGAAGGTGCCCCACACGACGGTCTGCAACCCGGTGTTGCCGAAGCCCTGTGCGAATACCGGGCGTGCGCCGCCTGTCAGGTTCTGGACGATCCCCGCCAGCTTGGCGCCCTGCGCGGTCGGCACGGTGCTGAAGGTCGTGAACAGGGCATTGCGGACTTCGGTGGCAATCTCGCCGAAACGCTCGGGCGGATGGGTTGCCCGTCCGGCCAGCGTCTGCGCTGCAGCCTGGTAAGCGGCGAAATAATCGAACAGTTCGGTATCGCCCATCACGCCGCACATCGGCACGGCGCCGTTGTACGTTACCTTGTTGTTGGCGGTCGCGAGTGTTTCCGCTTCGACGGCTGCGCCGGCGATATGGCCGCCCATCGAATGGCCGATGATGTAAGTGCGTGTCGGTGCGGCGAGCGTACGTCCTTTTTCACCGGCAATCTTGGTGAAATTGAGTGCCAGCGCGTTGGTGTCTTCCACGCCTGCACGGACGTCGTACCAGTTCTTGCTGTAGCTCGATGCTGCCCAGGCGTAGCCGTTTTCGATCAGGTAGCGGCGGATCGACGGCATGGTGATCGCCAGTTGTGCAACCGTGCCGACGTAGCCGTGAGCGTACATCACCAGCTTGCCGTTCCAGTTCCTTGGCACTTCGATCCGGTAGCCGGCGCCGTTCAGTACGCCCGTCCAGCGGTCGGTTTGAACCGTGGTGTCACTCAATGCGCGGAAGCTGGCCGCGCCGCCTGCACCGGCTTCAAAGTCGGCCGCCGTGGCGAAATTCGGTGGTACGAACGCGCGGTCATCCTGCAGGCGCTTGTCTTCTGGTGCCGGGGGTGGTGGTGCCGGTGCCGGGTCGTCGCTGCCGCCGCAACCTGCCAGCCAGAGGGCGCTGCCCAAAACGAGTACGCCAACCTTCAATGATGGTTTCTTCACAACCTGTCTCCTTGATAATTATTGGGCTGATACTGTGATCCGACGGAAATTTTCCCGCCAGACCGATTTGCAGGCCAAGGGCCCACTGCATGCAGGAATTTATTGCAGCAACGTTAGAATCACATGCAATGCCGAAACCAGATGCGAGCTATTCCCAATTCTGCGATGCAGAATGTGGTTTTGCTTTCACATAGTGTATCGACTGATAACTGCCCTGTAAACCGGGAGAAAGAAAAAAGCCACGAAGTGGCAAGCGGTTAAAAAACCGCTTGCGAAGTCACTGGGAAAGAGCGTATTTCCCGCTGATATTTCCCGGGCGTTTCACGCAAGCATCGCTGCCGCTGCGCCCGGGATTTTGAAGTGTTGCAAGACGCTTACCGGTTGCGTACCCGCTCTATGAGCAGCGAGGCCTGAAGACCGGCAACCGCTTGTTGCGCATGTTCCCATGTGGTCATCAACTGGTTCATCGAATCCTGCATCATGCGCGAGGCGATCATTACCGCTTCCATCGGCGTGGCGGCCGATTCACGGGCGGTTTCTATGCGGGTCAGCAATTTTTCCAGTGCAGGCCGGTGAATCACCGGCGCATAATCCACGGCCTCGCGCAGCAAATGCCTGCGGAATGCCTCAAAGGCTTCGGGGTCGTGCTGGTGCAGTGCCACCATCACATTGAAGTCCGGAAGTCGTACACCATCGTTCATGTCGTGCTCCTTGTCATGTCATATGACAGGTATAACCGGTACCGGCCGACGGCTTTTTGTGGGGTGTCAACCGAGCGGCCACAGATGCCTGTGCTAGCACAAGTGCCAGCCAATCCGGGACGGCGACACGCCAGAGTTTCCTTTCAGAACCGTACCAGGTCATCCTTTTCGAGCACCGGCGGCGACTTGAAGACCTTGGGAATATGCCGGTCGAAATGTACCCACGGCAATGCATTGACGGTCCAGATGTCCGCCACCGGCTTGAAGGCGGCCGGTTCGTTCAGGCTGGCGGCCTTGATCATCAGCACATCCGGCTTGTCGGGATTCCGGGCGAAGAGCTGCGTCCCGCAAACGGCGCAAAAGCCACAGGTTCCATGGTTGCCGCCGCTTGCCTGCGCGGTGTAGAACATCGGCGTGCCGTCGATGCGCACGCTACTGGCAGCCATCGCCAGCAGCGGCGAGAACGGGCCGCCGCCGGCACGCTGGCAATCGCGGCAATGACAGTTGAACATGCCCAGGGGCGGTTCGCTGCATGCATACCGGATGGCACCGCACGCGCATCCTCCTGCGAGTTGAGTCGGCATGGAATCTCCACTTGATGTCATCCGGATTGGACCACCATGCAGCACAGAAGATTCGATCGCCGGCGGCGCAATAATTCCTGCAGACACTGCAACCGTTTTGCGATCGGCGACTCTATTTGTTTCCGCTACCGACCATGGAGTGCACGACATGCATGTTCAAATCATTCACCAGCAGGCCGACGGCGCAAAGACCGACTACGGCATCCAGGAACTGGACTACATGCCGCCGGTCGGCGAGCCGTTCCCGGTAGATAAACAGGTGTATTACCGCGCGAAAGCCTACTTCGGCCCGGATGAGAACGGGATGTATCTGCTGGTGCTGGAAGGCGAGCCGAAGCTGTTGAGCTAAGCCTTACTTTGTCCGCTCAATCTGTTCCATTGGAATCGGGCGCAATGCGGGTTCGGGTGGCGCTTCCTTCGGCGGCGGCGGAGCGAGTTGCGCCGCGCAGGCAAGCTGAAGGTCGCGCTCGAAGGTGGGAGTGCGCAGCGTCTTGTTGCGCGACTTGGTGAAGGTGGCCGATTCAGGCAGCAGATGATCGCCGGACGGGTTGCCCTGCCGGCGCCATTGCAGGCGGCTGCTTTTTGTCAGCTTGAGCTCGCCCGACACCTTCAGCGGCGGCGACACCCTGCTGCTCAACACAATGACGGACGCGGTATCGCCGGTGATATCGCCGGTCAGCGACGCGGCCTCGCCCTCGTCCATCTGGCTGGCGCCGGGCGTGGCGAATACATGGGTGCCGCACAGCTTGCTGTCCTTCTGGATCAGCTCGATCACGAAATTGGAGCACTTGCCCGAGTCCTTGCTGGCGCCCGACGGACATATCCAGGCGACCCACGCGCCGCTGAAGTCGCTGCCGTCCGCGGCATGCGCAGATGGCATCCCAAAGAGCGATGAGAGCGGCGCACATGCAGCCACCAGGATCAGCAGTCGCTTCAAGTCTTGCATGAGGCAGGCTCCGGAAAAGTCATATTGCGTAGGTGATGCGTAATATGCCGAGGATGCACCGCTTGCGGCATTGAAAATGCTGCCGCACCTTGGCTCAATCAATGCAGTCGCGCAGCGCGACGCGCAGCTCCGGATACCGGAACACAAAGCCGCTGGACTGCAGCCGCTGCGGCACGACGCGCTGTCCTTCCAGCAACAGTTCCGACTGTTCGCCCAGCATCAGCCGCATGGGCAAGCCCGGCGTGGGCAGCAGGCTCGGCCGGTGCAGCAGCGCGGCGGCGATGCTGCTGAATTCGCGTTGCGGCACGCTTTCGGGCGCGGTGAAGTTGTAGGCGCCGCCGATGTCCGGCATGCCATTTGCCTGCCGTTCGCTCAGGTGCCACAAGTGCGCCATGCCGCGCAGCAGATCCTGCACATGAATCCATGATAACCATTGATGTCCGCCGCCGAGCGGTCCACCGACACCAAGTTTGATCGGCAGCAGCATCATCGGCAGCGCACCGCCCTTGCCGAGTACGAGGCCGAAGCGCATCTGCATTACCTGCACGCCATGCACCGCGGCTTTCCGGGCAGATGCTTCCCAGGCCTGGCACAGCTCCGACATGAAGATCGGCTGCGGCGGGCTGTTCTCGTCCAGCGGTGTGTTGTCGCCCTGCCGTTGAATGCCGTAGTAGCCGATCGCCGATGCCGACAGCATGAGGCGCGGCTTGTAGCGCGCCTGTGCAATCCATGCGACGACGCCGTCGGTCACGCCGACCCGGCTCTGCAGCAGGGTCCGCCGGCGCGACGCCGTCCAGCGCCAGCCGAGAATGCGCGCACCGGCGAGGTTGATGACGACATCGATGTGTTCCTCGGGCGGGAGCTTGTGCATGGCGTCGATGCAACGCACCTGTGCACCGAGCGATGCAGCCGCTCGCGCGGAATCGCGCGTCAGCGCGATGACCCGGTGTCCGTCGGCGAGCAATTCCTGCACGAGAAGTTGCCCTATGAAGCCGGTCGCGCCGGTGACGAGTACCCGTTGCGCCGTGTCGCTGAAGTGGATGGTCATGGTCGTTGGTTGTGATTGCCGTGTGCCGTATCAGTACTCATCGTGCCAGTTCACCACGCCGGTGACCGGCTGCCCGTTTTCCAGCGCCCGGATCCTGTCGGCAATCTGTCCGAGGCTTTGTTCCATGTCGTTTTCCGCAGAGACATGCGGCGTCAGGTAAATTGCCGGCTCATGCCAGAACGGATGCCCCGCGGGCAGCGGCTCGACATTGAACACGTCGAGCCGGGCTGCATCGATTTTTCCGCGCCGGATTGCAGCTAGCAGATCATCATCCACCAGATGCGCGCCGCGCGCCACATTGACCAGGAAGGCGCCGTCGGCAAGCCGGTCGAACAAGTCGGCATTCAGGATGCCCCGTGTCGCCGCAGTCAGGGGCAGCAGATTGACGAGCGCCTTGAGGTCCTGTGCAAATGCCGGCAGCTGCTCCGTGCCGGCGAAGCTGGTGCAGCCTGCGATCGCCTTCGGACTGCGGCTCCAGACGCGCACCGGGAAGCCGAGCCGGCATAGTCCCGCGGCGACTTCCGCGCCGAGCACGCCCGCCCCCATCACGCCAACCGGAAACGCCGGCTTGGGCGTCACCCGCAACGGCCGCCAGACGGCGGCGCGCTGCTGGCGTTCGTACTCGTGGAAGCGGCGCTGAAAATGCAGGATGGCGTGACTGACGTAGTCCGCCATCTGCACGCCCATGCCGGCATCTTCCAGCCGGATCACCAGGGCTTCGTCGAGCGCCGGGCAGTGGTGCTCGGCCCGCAGCCGCAGCAGCGCATCGACGCCGGCGCCGAGATTGAACACGGCTTTCAGTCCGGCGCGCGATGCCAGCATTGCCGGCGGCGGATTGCGTACGACGAGATAGTCGGCGGCAGACATATTGTCCGGCTCCCAGACGCTGATCCGTGCATGCGGCAGCAAGCGCGCCAACCATGCAGTCCATTCGCTTGCCGTTTCCGCATAACCGTAAAACAGGATATTCATTGCTGCCTTTCGAGATGCAATCATGCTTGCCGGTCGTCATTGCGGCGCAACGGCGAGTATAGCAACGCATTTATTCGCCGCCCTCTACAATACCTGCCATCTTCACCGACGGACGAACCGTCGCTTTTCAAGGAGCTTACATGGCATGGTTTATTTTATTCATCGCGGGGTTGTTTGAAATCGGCTGGGCGGTCGGCCTCAAGTACACCGAAGGCTTCACCCGCTTGTGGCCGACCGTGGGGACAGTGCTGTCAATGATCCTCAGTGTCGGGCTGCTCGGACTGGCGATGAAGACGCTGCCCATCGGCACCGCCTATGCGGTATGGACCGGCGTCGGGGCGATCGGCACGGTGATACTGGGCATCATTCTCTTCGGCGATTCAGCGTCCACGGCGCGGCTGCTCTGCGTCGGCCTGATTCTGGCAGGCATCGTCGGGCTCAAGCTGGTCGAACCGGCCTGACACGCTACTTTTTCCGGGGACGGAAGCGGTAGGTATCGCCGTGCTTCAGGTACGTCACCTTATCCTGCAGCCCAGCTTCGGTGACCGCTTTCTGGAAATCGCTCAACGGCGATTTGAAGACGGTGTAATCGTTGTAATGAATGGGGATGGCATGGTGCGGCGCGATGATCTGCAACATGCGAACGCCATCCTCGCCGTCCATCGTGACCTTCATCACGCCAAGAATGCGGGTGCCGCCGAGATGCAGCAGCGCAAGATCGATTTCCGGGTAGCGGCGCGGAATATCCTGGATGTCGTCGTACACCAGCGTATCGCCACTGATGTACATCCGGTACGGCGCATCATTGCCGGTTTCGTTGGCGACACTGAATTCCAGCATTGATCCCATCACGTCCGGCAACAGGCCTGCCAGCACCGGCGGGCCGTGCCGACCCGGCATCGCGTTGATGCGCAGCGTCGTATCGCCCTTGGTGACGGTCAATGTATCCCAGGTATTCAGGCCAAAGCGTTTGGTGAAGCCGAGCTGTTCCAGTCCGGCGGCGCCATCGACGGTAGTGACGATCGGCATGTCGCGCTTGAGCTTCTTTTCCACCAGGTGATCGAAGTGATCGCCGTGCAAATGCGACAGCAGGACCAGGTCAATCGGCGGCAGCTTGTCAAAAGCGATCGCCGGATCGGTGAGCCGCTCCGACGTCAGGCCGTATCCGAGATGCACATGGTCGCCCTTGTGCAAAAAATTCGGGTCGGTCAGGATGGTCAGGGCGCCGTAGCGGATGATGACGGTCGCGTTGCCGATGAAATTAACCGAGCCAGGGTCGCGTGTCGTCGTCGGCTGGGCTGGCGCCGGCAATGTCAATGTTTGCTGCGAGCCCGTTCCGGCCTGGCCGCGTCCGGGTGCGGACGGTGTCTGCGCATGGGAGATTGCGATGGGCAGGGAAAGGGAAAGCGCCGCCATTGCGGCGAGTAATTTTTTACAAACACTGGTCAGCATCGTCGTCCTGAAGATAGCGCACTCATCGACACCGTAAGAATCAACGATGCGGAATGCAAGCCCGGACCCTCGCCAGGAACGCATTGCTTGAATTGGATCAAGCTGCATCACGTCGCTTGTCTCCCCATGGAAATTGGGGCGCCGGTCTTGTTTTTGCTTGACGTATAGCCATCGGATCAACCATGGAGAACGCATGCGGCCCGCAGCAAAAATCGGATTGGCAACAGTTGCCTTCGCGCTCCTGCACAGCGCACTGGCCAGCGACAGGTGCAAGCGCCTGGCCGGTGCGCTGATCGGCGAACGGCGCAGGGATGCGGGATACCGGATGTTTTATGTCTGCCAGTCGGTTGCGACCTTCGGAGCATTGATTGCTTACGGCGCCCGCCTGCCGGCGCACACGCTGTACCGGCTGCATGGGCCGTTGGCGCTGGCGATGCGGGCAGGACAGGTCGCCGGCCTGGTGAATATCATGGTCGCGGCACGCCAGGTCGGCATCAGCCGGCTGGCGGGGCTGGACAATCTGCGCGCCGGCTTGCGCGGCGATGCCATGCCAGCCGGCCCGGTGGCGCAGGGACCGGAACGTGGCGCCGATGGCCGGCTGACGATCAGCGGCCCCTTCTCGTGGAGCCGCCATCCACTCAATTTCTCGGGCGTCCCGATCTTCTGGCTGACGCCGCACATGACCACCCGCCGCCTGACGTTCAACCTTCTCAGCACGGCTTATTTCCTGCTCGGTTCGATGCATGAGGAGGCGCGCTTGAAAGCGGCCTATGGTGACGATTACCGGCACTACGCTGATAGCGCAACGCCCTTCTTCTTGCCGCGCCACCCTGCACTGACGTGGTCGCGGCATCCTGACCGCGCGATCGAGGAAGGAACCTCTCGCGGCTTCAAAGCGCCACTCAACCGAAGCCTTGACCGAGCAACCGCTTGAACTGGTCGCGAACGATGCCATAGCATTCGCACGATGCCTCTTCCAGGCCCTGCCGGTCGACGATTCTGATTTTGCCGCGCTTGTATTCAATCAGCCCGGCCCGTTGCAGCGTCGCCGCAACAAGACTCACACTGGGGCGGTGCACGCCCAGCATCATCGCAAGATATTCCTGGGTGATCTGGAATTCCGGCTGTTGCATCCGGTCATGGCTCATGAGCAGCCACCGCGCCAGCCGCTGTTCAATTGCGTGCAGCCGGTTGCATGCCACGGATTGGGATACCTGGCTAAGGTAGGCGTTGAGATAGCGCAGCGTAATGCGCCGCAACGACGTGTCTTCGTTGGTCATCTTCCTGAAAATGGCGGCCGGAAGCCGGAGAGCGTGCCCGGGAATCTGGCAGATGGTCGACTCGATGGCGATATCGCCGCCCAGGAGCAGGTCGATCGTGGAAAACCCTTCAAAGCCGACCGTTCCCACCTCCACCGCCGCGCCATTCTCCATCGTTGCAAGTATCGAATGCTCGCCGACCAGCGGGAAATAGGCATACTCAAACGGCGCATTCCGCTCGAAGAGCTTGAAATGCATGGGCGTCTCGATCACTTCCAAATGCGGAAGCAGCGCCTGGTAGTCCTTTTCGGGCAGCAATGAAAGTAATAGGTTTTTGCACGACGCCGGCGACTGCGGAATGAAGTCCATGGTGAAACTCCCGAGGATGTTGAAGGCCTGAGGCAATGTTCTGATGACAAGGTAAGTAACTATCCGACTCTGCAACCGCCGGTTCAGTTTCAATGCGCAATACTAGATGCCATACCGATTCCGTGGCTGGTAACAAAGGCCAACCAGCGAAGCGTATGAGTCGGTTGACGGCATGGAAAGATCAAATGATAATGAAACTCAGTTCTGCAGTGAGAAACTGAAGTGAGATTGCTGGCAACACGCATCGGAACAATCAGTTTAATGTCAGCGGATTGCCGGCCGACTACGCATCGGCGCGGAACCCGCCAGACCCGCGATGGCAGATCAACTGCGCTATCGCAGAACCCGGTGTGAAACGCTGCTGTAGTGTCCGATGACCACATCGGGGCACAACGCTGCCCGATCGGTTGCGTCCCGGAAGTCAGGCAGCGTTCATCGCCCGTAGCACCCGCAGCAAGCCTGGCATCAGGCCCTGAATAATCATTTCATCAGAGGATTTATGAAGACACGGATCACCGAACTCTTTGGCATCGAGCATCCCATCATCCAGGGCGGCATGCACTTCGTCGGCTACGCGCAACTTGCAGCAGCGGTTTCCAACGCCGGCGGTCTGGGCATCATCACCGCGCTGACGCAGCGCACTCCCGCCGCACTCGCCGAAGAGATTGCCCGCTGCAGGGAAATGACGGACAAGCCCTTCGGCGTGAATCTCACCTTTCTACCGGCGGTGACGCAGCCCGACTATCCGGGTTATATCAAGGCCATCATCGACGGCGGCGTGAAAGTAGTGGAAACCGCAGGCAACAATCCGCAGAAGTGGCTGCCGGGGCTGAAGGAAGCCGGTGTCAAGGTGATCCACAAATGCACCGCGGTCCGCCATGCGCTGAAGGCCGAGACGATCGGATGCGATGCCGTCAGCGTGGATGGCTTCGAATGCGGCGGGCACCCGGGCGAAGATGATGTGCCCAATTTCATCCTGCTGCCGCGCGCGGCCGAAGAACTCAAGATTCCGTTCGTCGCTTCGGGCGGCATGGCCGACGGCCGCTCACTGGTTGCGGCGCTCGCATTGGGCGCGGAAGGCATGAACATGGGCACGCGCTTCATCGCCACGAAAGAGGCGCCGGTACACGAGAACGTCAAGCAGGCGATCGTCGCCGCAACCGAACTGGATACGCGCCTCGTCATGCGCCCGCTGCGCAACACCGAACGGGTGCTTACCAACAACGCGGTGGAACGCCTGCTGGAGAAGGAGCGCAGCCTGGGCTCCTCGTTGAAGTTTGAAGACATCGCCGCCGAGGTCGCGGGCGTCTATCCACGCATCATGCTGGAAGGCGAAATGGACGCCGGCGCATGGTCCTGCGGCATGGTGGCCGGCCTCATCCGCGACGTGCCCACCGTCAAGGAACTCATCGACCGCATCATGGCGGAGGCCGAGGGATTGGTCCGCCAGCGATTGGCGGAAATGGTGGGCGGCTGATACCACCCTTTCACGACAGCATAAGAACCACGATGCCCGCCTGGCCGCCGACAGCGGCGCGGGCATCCTTCACAGTCCGGAGACTTCCATGCCATTGCCCACTCTTGAAACCACTCTCTACAGCGTCGACCGGGGCGTCGCCACCATCACGCTGAATCGCCCCGAAAAGCTCAACGCCTACAACGCCAAGATGCGCGAGGAACTGATCGCGCTGTTCGACGAGACCGATGCCGACGACAACGTGCGGGTCGTGATCGTCACCGGCGCCGGTCGCGCGTTCTGCGCCGGTGCGGACCTGTCGTCCGGCGGCACGACCTTCGACCGCCAGGCCAACCCCGGCGACCTGACGCGCGAATCACTGAAGGTGGGCGACGTCTACCGCGACGGCGGCGGCACCAACACCCTGCGCATCTACCAGAGCCTGAAGCCGGTCATCGGCGCCATCAACGGACCGGCGGTCGGCATCGGCGCGACCATGCAACTGCCGATGGACATACGCCTGGCCTCCACCGAAGCACGCTTCGGCTTCGTCTTCACGCGGCGCGGCATCACGCCCGAGGCCGCGTCATCCTGGTTCCTGCCGCAGCTGGTGGGCATGCAGACCGCGCTCGAATGGTCCATGACCGGGCGGATCTTCAACGCCGACGAGGCACTGGCACGAGGGCTGGTCCGCTCGCTGCATGCGCCCGACGAGCTGCTGCCTGCTGCGCACGCGATTGTCCGCGAGATCGCAGACAACACCGCCCCGGTGTCGGTCGCCCTGGCCCGCCAGATGATGTGGCGCATGGCGGCGGCGCCGCATCCCATGTATGCCCACCGCATCGACAGCCGCTCCATCCAGACGCGCGGTCAATCGGCCGACGCCCGCGAAGGCGTCACCGCCTTCCTGGAGAAGCGGCCGGCGGTGTTTCCCAACAAGGTATCGACCGACATGCCGCCGTTCTTTCCGTGGTGGGATGAGCCGGATTTCGAGTGATATTTTTTATTTAACGACCGAATAGCACTACTGGATCGTGCACCATTTCCGCACGGTTCCCTCCCCCTCGTAGGGGGAGGGCTAGGGTGGGGGTAGTGAGGTCGGGCATCCACATGCGAGAGCTCAAACTTCACACCCCCACCCTAACCCTCCCCCTACGAGGGGGAGGGAACCTTACAGAGATGCCCCCAAGCCGATAGTCTCAACATACTTCCACACCCATGACCTTCCAAACTCCCCTTTCCCTCTGCGGCCCCCTGCGGCAACCGCGGCAAATGCTGGCCGAACAGGAATACAGCGGCCACACCTCGATCCATGACGACGCCATGGCCGAGAAGCTCGGCTTTCGCGCCGGGCCGATCGAAGGACCGACCCACTTCAGCCAGTTCGTTCCCCTGCTGGCGCACCTGTGGGGCAACGCCTGGTTCGAGCGTGGCTGCTTCTCCTCGCATTTCCAGAACATGGTGGTCGAGGGCGAATCGGTGCGCGCCTTCGTCGAGCTGCCCGCGCCAGGCGCCACGCAGGCGCGGGCATGGGCCGAAAAGGGCGACGGCACGCCGGTGCTCGAAGCCAGCGCCAGCCTGGGCCCGGATCACGGAACGACGTTGCTGGAACAGCGCATGGCGCAGCTGCGTCCGCCGGAAAAGCTGGTGATCCTGTCCGACCTGCACGTGGGCATGACCGGTGCGCAGGATGAACTGGTGCGCATGGATGCCGACCAGCACATGGGCAAGCTCTATCCTTTCTCTCTAACGCAGAAACTCCAGCGCATCACCGAGCATTCTTCCTGGTATGCCGACGGTGCGTCCTCACCATGGGGCCGGGCGATCATTCCGCTGGAAATGGTGAGCGTGCTGGCCGAGTACACCAGCCCGATGGCGAAATTCCCGGTGAAGCATCCGGTTGTCGGCCTCTTCGCCGACCAGGAGATCCGCATGGTCGAGGGTCCGCTGTTCGTCGGCGAGACCTACCTGATCCGGCGCGAGATCGTCGCGCTGTCGGAAAGCAAGCGCACTGAATCCTACTGGGTGCGCACCCGCATCTTCGACGAGGCGGGCCAGCGCCTCAAGGCGGAGATGCTGCTCAACCATGCGACGCTGAAGCATTCGTACGCGAGCTATGAAGCTGAGCGGAATGGCGGATGAGTGAACGGCGGGGGAGGTCCGTCCACCTCGCACCGAATCATTGTTGAAGCACTGGCGAGGCGATGCGATCGCTTCGATGACGTGTTGACACAGCGCTTGATCTATTCGCCTGCAGAGCCGCGTGGCCCTGCAGGATGCGGTTATCCGGAAGCGCTTACCAGACGCGGATCACCTTCCCTGTCTGCAGCCCATCGACGCTCTTCACATACGCCAGCGCGACCCGGCGGGCCGGTACCGGCTCGAAGCCATGGAAATACGGGCCGTAGGCGTCCATCGATTCCTGCAGCACCGACGGATTGACGACGTTGATGCGCAGGCCGCGCGGCAGTTCCAACGCCGCCGCACGTGCGAAGCCTTCCACCGCCGCGTTGACGGTCGTCGCATTGACGCCGAAACGGATCGGCTCGTCACCGACGATGCCGCTGGTGAGCGTGATCGAGCCGCCCTCATTCAGGTAATGCTGCGCGGCCAATGCCACATTCACCTGCCCCATCAGCTTGTGCTGCAGGCCGATGCCGAACTGCGCCGGCGTCATGTCGGACAGCGGTCCGAAATGCAGGTCGCCGGCGGTGACCACCACGCCATCCGCTTTCCCGACACGCTCGAACAGATTCCGCACGCCGGCGATATCGGTGATGTCGACCTGGTGCTTGCCGCTGGTCCTGCCGACTTCGATGATGTCATGGCGTGCGCCGAGTTCTTCCACGACTGCCCGACCGATGGTGCCGCTGGCGCCGATTACGATGATGTTCATACTGCCTCCTGAATGAATGTTGGCTGCGTCGCCGCGACGGTGCGGCGTTGTCAGTGAGGCCATTATCGATTGCACATCCAAGAGAATAAATGCGCTAGCATTAACAACATTAATAACCAATGGTTTGCAATGCATGGACAAATTGCTGAGCATGGAAGTGTTCGTGGCGGTGGTGGACAAGGGCAGCTTCACCGCAGCGTCCGAAGCCTTCAACATCTCGCCGGTGATGGTAGGCAAGCACATCCGCAGCCTGGAGGAGAGGCTCGGCGCGCGTCTGCTGACCCGCACCACGCGGCGCCAGAGCCTGACCGAAATCGGCCAGCGCTATGCTGAACGATGCCGCCTGATCCTGGCCGATATCCGGGCCGCCGAATCCGGCGCGGAGGCAATGCGGACCGCGCCGCGCGGGATGCTAAAGGTCAACGCGCCGGTGTCCTTCGGCACCCAATGGCTGGCACCCGCCATGACGGATTACCTTGCCTTGCATCCTGAAGTCAGCCTCGACCTGCAACTGAATGACCGGGTGGTGGACCTGGTTGAAGAAGGCTTCGATGCCGCCATCCGCATCGGCGTGCTGGATGATTCCGGCATGGTGGCGCGGCCGCTGATGCCATACCGGATGCTGATCTGCGCATCGCCCGCCTACTTGGAACGCGCCGGCATCCCGAAGACCCCAGGTGACCTTGCCGCCCACCAATGCCTGGATTACAGCCACTGGAACAAGCGGGTGCGCTGGACGCTGAACAATGAGGACGGCGACGCGCCGGAGCTTCCGGCCACCCGTTTCCGCTCGAACAACGGCCAGGCGCTGCGGATGGCGGCCCTGCGCGGCTATGGCGTGGTGATGCAGTCCGAGGTGCTGCTGGGCGAAGACGTCGAGGCGGGCAGGCTCGTGTCGCTGCTCGAGGCCTACGTTCCGTCGCCACGGCCGATGCACCTGATCTACCCGCACGACCGGCAGCCGACGCCGAAGCTCACCACCTTCATCGACTTTGTACTGGAACGCTTCGGACCGGAAGGGCAATCGGCCAAACCGGCAAGGCGCCGGCACAAGTGACGTAATCCGCAACGGACATGCAGGATCACATCCGGCCGCGTGGCTGTCCGGGTGATTGACGGCCTTGGGCATTCAGGCGCTTTCCCTTATCCTGATGGAGAGACATTTCATGCGGAGCAAAGGATGAGGATTGCGGTGTACGGCGCCGGCGCGGTCGGCGGATTGATGGCAGCGCGGCTGGCCGCGATCGACGGCGGTGCGCCCCCTGAAGTCAGCGTGGTTGCGCGCGGGGCCACGCTGGCGGCATTGCGCTCGCACGGCATGCGGGTGCAGGAAGCGGACCGCTTGCGCACCGTGCCGCTGCGCGCGGAAGAGGAACCGGCGGCGCTCGGGATACAGGATGTGGTGATCGTCGCCGTCAAGGCAACTGCGCTGGCCGATGTGGCGGCACGCATCGCGCCGCTCGTCGGACCCGACACCCTGGTGGTGACCGCGATGAACGGCGTGCCGTGGTGGTTTTTCGACCTTCCGTCGCTGCCCTTCGCAGGCACCCGGCTGCGTTCGCTCGATCCGGACGGCGTGTTGCTGAAAGCGATGCCGACACGACAAGTGATCGGCTGCGTCGTGCATCTGTCCAGCACCAGCCCGGAACCCGGCATGGTGCGCCCGGGTTTCGGCAACCGCCTCATCGTCGGCGAACCCGCCGGCGGCATGTCGGCGCGGCTGGAACGGTTGGCGCTCCTATTGCGCGACGCCGGTTTCGACGTCGAGACGAGTGCAGATATCCGCACCGACATCTGGTACAAGCTATGGGGCAACATGACGATGAACCCCTTGTCAGCCATCACCGGCGCCACCTGCGACCGGCTGCTCGATGATCCGCTGGTGCGCAGCTTCTGCCTCGCCGCAATGCTCGAGGCCGCCGACATCGGCGCGAAGATCGGCTGCCCCATCACGCAAAGCGGCGAGGACCGGATGGCGGTGACGCGCAAGCTCGGTGCCTTCAAGACATCAATGCTGCAGGATGCCGAAGCCGGCAAGGCGCTGGAGATCGATGCGCTGGTCACGGCAGTGCAGGAAATCGGAAAAATGGCCGGTGTGGCAACGCCGACCATCGATGGACTTCTTGGATTAGTGCGCGTTTATGCGCGCACACGAGGCCTGTATGGGGCATGATCCATATTGCATCGTGACGAAAAACATTCGCGTACAGACTCTCCCGAAATATGGAACCAAAGCGGCTTGAGTTTCTCTATAGAACTTTGATTTGCGGAAACATAATGAACCTGCACAACCTGCTCGCTTCGGTACACACATGGGGATGCTTTCTGATGGGCTTGATATTCAGCGCCATCGGCTGCATGTCTGAAGGCGGAACGCATGCCGGCACATTCGATCACTTTCTGCTGATCACCGGCAGCTTGCTGATGTTTGCGGGGTATTGCGCCGCATTCGCCCGCGACGCGCAGGCAGGCTTGCGGGGCGATGCAGGCAGATATGCACGCGAACGATCGGAGCCTGCCGGGCATCTTATGAACATGGCACCCGGACAACTTGGAGACAGGTGATTCAATGGCAACAAACTGGATTTCGGCACTGAAGCTGGTCCCCTGGGCGGACGTCGTCAAGAACGCGCCCTTCGTCGCGGACAGCGCCAAGAAACTATGGAAGTCCGTCGCAAAGGAAGAAGCGGCACCCGCACCGGCTCCGGTCGAAACGGTGCAGGCACTATCGCCGGAGATGCAGGCATTGCAGGAAATCGACAGCCGCATCGCCTTCCTTGAAAACAAGGTCACGACTTTGCAGCAGGAGATGGTGTCGTCCGCCGAATTGATCACGGCACTCGCCGATCAGAATGCGCAGCTCATCAAGACGACTGGCGAATTGCGCGCGAAAATGCGGCTGATGATTGGCGCGGTGGGCGTGTTTGCGGTGGGAACGGTTATTTCGCTGGTGGTTCTTTTTGTGCGGTAGTACGGCCAGGCCAATAACGCCGCCGTTGCGTTTCTCCCCTATTGCAGGGAAGGAAACCCTTCAGGCAAACCAATTCAATCCTTGGTTTATTCACTTGCACTTCGAGCGTCTAACAAAACCGGTCGCATGTTCTGAGAGCAACAACATCGTACACTGAGCCACTGCGACCGGCCGCCTTCACCAGAAGCCGACGGTTTGGACTTCGCTCCAAAGTACCGGACATCAGCAAGTGACATTCACTTCACAGCTTGTGGTGTTTCGTCGCTACGGACGATTGCCGTCGGCAATCAGGTTGCCGACGCAGCATTAAGAACCTCTCGACGCAGTAACGACCAGTCAATCAGGGACTCAATTGAGGGACCGAGCGCCAGTCCCATGTCGCTAAGTGCATATTCGACCTTAGGCGGCACCTGCGGATAGATTTTTCGTATGACGATCCCGTCCTTTTCCAACTCTTTAAGTTGTTGGATCAGCATTTTTTGATTCACGCCTTCAACGCGGCGTTCCAGTTCCGAGAATCGAAGCGGCTGCTTGGCCGCAAAGAGTTGGACGATGATGACGATCTTCCACTTTCCTTCAAGCACGCGCAGCGCTTCGCTCGTCGCGGTGGCCCAGACAAGCTGCTGCTTCGGATCTTCACATTTCCAATCGCGACTCAAAATATACTTACCTTTTAGTGCGTTACTCACTTTTCGGTGAGTTCTTGAGGTTAAGGGAGTTCGCCCATATTCTGACAGCATAGGAATCATCAATGAGAGGGAATCTATGAAAATCGGAATTTTGGGAACGGGACACATTGGCAAGACGCTCGTCATGCGCTTAAGCCAGGCCGGGCATGAGGTAAAAGTCGCCAATTCGCGTGGCCCTGAGACGATTGATGCGGAAGTTCTGTCCTTTGGCGCACGTGCTGTGGCCACTGAAAACGCACTCATCGATGTGGATGCGGTCATTCTATCCATCCCACTCAACCGCATCCCCGGCATCGCGTCGTTGGTCGCGCGCCTCCCGGAGGAGACAGTGGTCATCGACACCTCCAATTATTATCCCTTCCGCGACGAAAAGATCGACGCCATCGAGCGAGGACAGGTCGAGAGCCTGTGGGTCGCCGAACAGCTTGGTCGCCCTATCGCCAAGGCATGGAATGCAATCGGCTCAGCTTCTCTGGCCAAGAAGGCAAAGCCTGCCGGAGCATCCGATCGGATCGCTATCCCGGTGGCCGCAGATCGGGATCACGATCGCAAGGTAGCCATGTCGCTGGTCAATGATACCGGTCTGGATGCCTTCGACGCCGGCTCGCTCGCGGACTCGTGGCGCCAGCAGCCGGGAGCGCCCGTCTATTGCACCGATCTTTCCTATGCTGAGATCGGCGCTGCCTTGGATGCTGCGGAGCGGGACAGGTTGCCGAAGCGCCGAGACCTCGGCGTTGCGGTAATGCAGGAGCGCCTTGGGGACGGCACAACCAATCCTGACGAGGAATGGGGCGTGCGGTTGGTCCGCGCCATCAACATGTAACCGTGCGGCCCGCGCCGCGTGAGGCGCAGACGTTCACTGTTTCAACCGGCGGGTCCGCCAGAACTTGCATATGGAGGCGCGTCCCATACACCGTCCGCAATCCATTTTTCGGTCAGCACAGTTGCTGGAGCCGCCCCTCTTTCCCGCAACGGCGTGTGCCGCTGAGCTGTTGCGCGACGAGGCTCTACTTCAACCTGTTACGCCCGTCACAAATGGCGGCGTGCGGCCGTTCGAGATTGCGGTCCCGCGCCCCAATCTGAGCCCCTGACGAAAAAAAGCCAGCCCATTGCTGAGACTGGCTTTTCAACAACATCAGCATGCCGGCAGCAACCTGCACCACCGGCAATCCATCACGTCAATCAGTGACGGCGATTTCCGCCGACGCGCTCAGCGCCGTAACGGACCGCATCCTTTACCTTGTCCCACGTGCTTCCGGGATGGTTGGACTCCCAGTCGCTGCGCAGTTGGGGTTCCACATCGGACCACTGGGCATTTTGATAGCGGCCGCTGCCGGCTGCCGTCGACCCGTAGCGGTATGCGGCGTCGTAGTCCTCATAACGGCCGCCCGACGAACCATAGGCTGTCTGCCAATGGCGGCGGAAGTCGGTATCGTCGTCAAGGGTGCTGCGAGTGGTGCCTGTGACACCTGTTGTACCCGACGTGCCAAGCTGCTCCACCTCGACCTCGGTCCTGCGCACCGTGTCGCTGATCTGCTCGGTCCGCTGCGACACGTCCTTGCCGACCACGACTTCCTCAACCACGCGCGCCGTCTTCGATACGACGGCTTCCTCGGAGGTTTCACGCAACTCGATCGAACCTTCCTTGAACGCTGCCAGATCGGCTGCCGTTGCCGGCTTGTCGACGGCATGACGCTCGACGTTGACATGCTCCTCGCGCAGCGTCACCGACTCGTTGACCGGCCGTTCCGTCATGCGGCGGAACACCCGCACGCCGCCACGTTGGACCTGGCGCTTGCCGACCGCGAGTTCTTCCTGGATGACCGGAATGCGTGATGTTCCCTCGGTGGTAGTGGCAGCAGGCCGTGCCTGTGCATAGGCGCTGCGTTCGGTGGTGATCTGGTCGCCGGTGTAGCGTGGCGCACTGTCATCGTAGCCGGACCATCCCTGCTGCTTCCAATGGCTGGCGCGTTCGTCGATATCAACGGCGTTGTGGCGCGCCATGATCTCGGACGCACGGTCGGAATCATCGTCGGTTGCGGCATCCACGGTCACTACATAGCTGCCGCGGCGTACCGATTCCGCATACACATCATGATGTTCCTTGTAGTCGTCGCCGCCAAACAGCGATCGGAAGAATCCACCGATGCCGCCGGAACTTTGCGACGTGCCGGTTGTGCTCGATGCGGTCGTCGTGTCCGTTGCCGATTCGTTTTCCGGATTCATCTGCACGCTGGAGCGCGAGAATCCCGCGGCAAGCAACGCCTGCACCGTGTTATCCGCGTCGGTGTAGTTATCGTAGACGCCAACCACGGTATGTCCGCCGCCGGTGCCCGTGGTATTCATGGTGTCGGCACTGGCACCCGGACCGTAAATATGCTCGCCGTTGCTGCTGCGCCAGTGCTGGTGCAGATACGCGGCATCATCGTCGGAACGCGGCTTCACGCCCATCAGGATGCCGCCTTCCTTGAGGCCGCTCTCATAGTGCTTCACGCGTTCTTCAGGGATGCCCCATCCGACCAGCGCCCCGAGCAGGCCGCCGGTTGCGGCACCTGCGCCTGCACCGGCCGCCGCAGCAGCCAGCGGTCCTGCGACGACCAGTCCCAAGCCCGGCAGCAAAAGGCTGGTGCCGGTGGCGGTAACGGCTGCGATGATCGCGCCCAGCGTGCCGCCAACTGCGCCGCCGATGCCTGCACCTTCAGCGGCCTTGTTGCCAAGTTCGGTTGTTGTACCGTCGGAAAAATGCCGCTTCCGGGTTTCATCGGACATGACGACATTAATGTCATCGCGGGTATAGCCCCGATCGGAAAGACCTCGATACGCACGTTCAGCGCTGTCCCTGTCACGGAAGAGACCGGTCAGCATTCCAGAGTCGTTATTCGTAGTTGTCTTCATCATGTAATTCCTTTTTCAAGTCGATTGAAAAGCGGTGGGATTTTGCCGCCGGCTGTTTCTGCGTCACTCTGTTCTACTTATATTTCTGTGCCGTGCATCGCCGCGGTGTAATCAGAAACGTTGTTTCTTGCAAGGCGCCATGTTGGATTCTTTTTTACAAGATCGTCTGCAAGTGCTTTTCATGCGGCAGTGAAACAGAACATGAGCGAGTGATTCAAATGCAGTTCAGGCCGGTATTAAAATCGCAAGGGTTTGTATGAAGTCAAAAATGCATGATTAGTTCCTGCGTGTTGCAAGTACTATAAGAACAGCGCGGATATGTTTAGTTTCCGCAATAAAGTAGTCACCAAGTTCTTGCGCTGTCTCCATCCGTTCTTCATTCAATTAAATTTATTTCTATCACGATGCACATATTCAACGCTGAACAGACAACGCAATTGCTTCCCTTCACCAGGCTGGTGCCGGCGATCGCCCAAGCCGCGCAAGACTATGCAAGCGGCAACATTGCTGCGCCTGAACGGTTGGTGGTGCCCATCGAAGAACGCGGTGTACTGCTTGCGATGCCCGCCATCGCGCAGGACATTGGCGTGACGAAATTGATCACGGTGCATGGAGACAACGCCCGTCACCGCCTGCCGGCCATACAGGGTGAGGTGATCGTGTTCGACAGCAAGACCGGACGCCGGCATGCACTGCTCGATGGGCCGACGGTCACTGCGCGACGCACGGCAGCAGTCACCTTGCTGGGCATTCAGCTACTCGCGCCTGCAGCGCCGCTCTCCGCCCTGCTGATCGGCACGGGCGTGCAGGCGGCGGCGCATGCCGATGCCCTCATCGAGTTCTTCGGCGTGACACGCCTGTTCGTGACAAGCCGCAACGAACATCATGCACGGGCTTTTTGCGATGCGCTACGGGTGCGGCATCCACAAGCGTCCGCCTCGCCGATCAATGTGGCCGACCTGCCGGCACGATGCCAGGAAGTGGATGTCGTCATTGCGCTCACGACATCCACCATACCGGTGATTCCGGCGCAGTTGCCGCCGGCTACGATGGCGATCGGGGTGGGCGCATTCAAGCCGGAGATGGCGGAGTTGCCGGCCGGGTTGCTTCATGCGCGCGGCGTGGTGGTCGATCACCTCGCCGGTGCGCGGCACGAGGCGGGCGATCTGCTGCAGGCAAATATCGACTGGAGCAAGGTGCGTGACCTGGCGAGCGTGGTCCGCAGCGGGATCACGGAAAAGTCACCGGTCCCGGTCCTCAAGACCGTCGGTCACGCGGCGTGGGATCTTGCGGCGGCGCGGGTGGCTACCGGCGCTTGAAGTTTAGGCGCCAATCGCTCGACATTGCTGATGATGAAGCGGCTGGCCGGTATCGCCGGCATCCGCGACAGGCTGATGCGCAGATCCTGCCGGGGCACCTGATAACGCATCGACGTAGTGAGCATCCTGACCGCCATCTTCGTCAATTCGATGGTGGTCGTTTCACCGGGGCATCGATGCGTGACGCGCACATCGCCGCCACCCTGAGGAATGAAGTTGTAGGCGCTGCCGTTCCAGCGGCGGAAACGCTCAGGGCGAAATTGCTGCGGTTCGTCCCAGATGCGGGGATCGTGGTTGGTGCCGAACATGTCCAGCAACACCCAATCGCCTTGCGCGAAATGACGGCCGCGCCAGTCGAACGGTTCGATGACATTGCCGCCGATCAGCGGAAAGAACGGATAGAAGCGGCGCACTTCCTGCACAAAGCATTCAAGCGCGTCCACATCGCCCGAAGCAAGCCACTCCCGCGTTTCGGGATATTCGTGCAACGCCAGCGCGGCGAAGGTGACGTAGCGCGCCACCGCTACCGTGGGCCGCAGGAGGTTGATGATTTCGACCGCCGCCACGTTGGTATCCAGCATCGCACCGTCGGCATCCCGATGCGACACGACGGCGTCGATTGCGCAACCGTGCGGGACGGTGAAATGGCCGGCACGCACCGATTCCACCACGCTGCGCATCCAGTCCTCGGTACGGGAACGCAGCATCATCCCTTTCCAGCTCCGTGGCCCGACGCTTCCCGCGCCATCGATCATCATGGCGAATTCGCGCGTTCGCTGCGCCGCGCCTGCCGCTGTCAGCGGAACACCAGCCCACTCGCATACCGCGGCGCACAGGATACGTTCCGCTTCCTCCTGCAGTACGACATGGTCCCTTTGCTGCCAGTCATCGATGCGTTCAAGCCAGTGCCGTTCAGCGAGCGACACAAGGTGTTGCACACTCTCCGGCTGCAGTACCGAGAGGAACATCTGCTTGCGTACCCGGTGCGCTTCGCCGTCACGCATCATCGTGCTGCCCATGTCCTGCAGCAGCATCGCGGCGGTGGGCGGCATCGCCATCTTGCGGGTGAAGCGGCCGGGTTCATAAAACATTTTTGCGGCATCTTCGCCGAACGCACAGACGGCATTACGCAGCATCAGGCGGGTTTCGAAAGCATCGGTCCGGTAGCGCTTGCAGCGGTTGCCGACGAAGGTGTAACCCTCCCGGAGAAGAGCAAGGGAATTATCGAGGGTGGGGTCGCGGGGGATGGCCATGATGCCTGGCTAGGGTAAGGTACTGCTCGTAAGGCGCAGAGGTTACTGAAGGATGACTTGTCGTGATTTCACGGCACTGAATGGTTCCTTCCCCCGTGCAGGGGGGAGGGAACCTTATAGAGGCAGTGCAGGCAATCCGATCGATGGCAACTAACGGGCAAAAACTTGCCGCAGGCCTTCCCGTATCGCCATGATTTTCAATTGCATTTGAGTCGAAATCCGAACATCTCGGAAGCAGAAACCTCAGCGCTCCTTCGGCACGTCGATCCTCGTCGTCCCGCCGGTTACCGAGAGCGGATCGCTGGCCGGAAAGGTCAGTTCGACGGCATCGTCCAGCAGCTCCTGTTCTTTTTCCTCCGGGTCGGATGAATCGACCTTGCGCTTGACGACATCACGCGATGCTGCTTCGTGGGGCGCTACATCCTTGGGTGTCACCGAAGCGGAATTCTCGCCATGCGACGATCGTTCTTTCGGGTCTTTCTTTTCATCCTCGTTAGAACTTTTCTTCAGATTGGACATACCATTTCTCCATTTCAAATAAGCCGGGGGAACGGCGTTTCCGCCGCCCTCTGTAATGCGATAGCCGAATGACACGAAAGTTCGCGGTTTATGAACATCACGCAATCCGCGTCATGTCTTAGCGATACCTGCACGCAACTTCTTGCCAGCGTCGCTTCACGGATACCGTACCGTCCGGTTGCATCCCTCCAGCGTCACCGCCAGCGGGCCGTCGGTATCAACCACGAGTTCGGCATCGCACCCGAGCCGGGCCCGTTGCACATTGACATTCACCGCGCCGACATTGCGGGCGACGATGTCCAGCCGGTTTGCTCTCGGCGCCGCTGATGGCAGTCCCCAGGTGCGGAACTGGCTGACATAGGCCTGCACGCCCAGGTTGCCGGTGATGACGCCAGCGCCGGTCTGGGTGGCGGATACCGGCGCGTCGCCCTGGCCGAATGCATGGGACTTCGCATCGATGCTGCCACGCGCCGACGTCGTCGTATCGCGCACCGCAATGCCGGACAGCCAGTACGCATGATTGCCCACCAGCCCACGTGCCGGCACGTCCATCGCCGGATTGGCGACATACGTCACCCGCGCCGGATTGCGGTCGACCAGCGCATCGCCAAGGAAGTCGGCGCTGTCCTGATACTGGTCGTGCAGCGCCAGCGTGAGGTGTTCGCCGGTGGTGAAGGTATCGAAGCGGTAGCGGTAGCCAAGGTCATCGAGCCGTTGCGCCTGCGTGCGGGTCCCGGTGTACGGCACCAGTTCGTCGGCTGCCTGCACCCACATCATGATCGGGATGTTGCGCAGGCCGGGCAGCAGGTGGTAGGTGTTGGTCGCATCACCGCCGGTCGGCTCGAGGGGTGGCGCCCAGATACCGAGGGCCGGCGGGCCGACCACGGCATGCGCCCTGGCGAACAGGTCCGGATAACGGGTGCCGAACTTGTAGGTGGCATGGCCGCCCATCGAGTAACCGCTGATCGACGTCATCGCCGGATTGAGCGGATAGTGGCGCGCGATGTCCGCCCACATTTCGAACGTATCGGCCGCCGCGTCGTCCACGTACCAGCCGTCCGGACCGCGCCCGAGGGCTGTGGCGACGATATGGCCGCGCCCACGTTCACCGAGCTGCGACTGGTTGCGCGACGCGGTGTACTGGTTGTGATTGCCGCCGAGCGAATGCAGCAGCAATGTCAGGCCATAGCCATCGGCAGGCACCGGCTTGACCGGTACATAGACGGTGTAGGGCTGCAGCTGGCCCCGGTATTCCCCCTTGCAGGTCGGCGCGCTGCCGCAGCGCACCGAGAAGTCGACGCCCTGTTTGGTTTCCACCGCGCTGGCGAAGATGCGGTTGATCGGACCGGTTTGCGGCACGCCCTGCGGCTGCCCCGGCATGTCGTCGTTGACATTGCTTGCCAGCCTGGAGAAGTCCACCCGGGCGAAGAAGCTGCTGATGTCGCCCGCCGCCAGTGCTTTTGATTGGGCGTTTTCGCGCCAGTACGATGTACCGGACAAGGTCTGGCCGGGTCCGAGCATCGGTTCATTGAAACGGAAGGCGACGTTGAAGAATGCGGGCGGCGCGGTCAGCGTGCCAGAGCCGCCGGGCGTGGTGGCCGACGCGCTCAGGCTCGGCAGCAAATAGCGGTTGTTCGCCGTATCCCACAGGCCGGCACCGGCAGCAACGCGAACCACGTTGCGTCCCGGATTCCAGGCCGCGGTGGGCACCCGCACTTCGAATTGACGCCGTGTCAGGTCGACCGTCACGGTCGGCGCCGGGGTCACCACGCTGCCATCCGCTGCATTGGTGAGTACCGCCTGGTTGCCGTGCACCGTGAGGAAGTACTGCGCCGGCGCGGACACATTCGCGCCGAAGGGGAATGGCCTCGCCGTTGCCGAGTCGCCGAGCGCGATGGTGAAGCCGACGCGTTCGGCATCGATCAGGCTGTTCATCGTGACGCGGAAGGCAGTGAAGTTCGATTGCGGCTTGATGCGCAGTTCGACGATGTCGGCAGCGTTGCCGGCATAGGCCGGATCCGTCGGATAGGTGTAGGTACCGTTGGCCCGGGAGAAATTCTCGGCGGTGCGGCGTGCATCGGCCGGGTCCTGGACGTTGGCATTCGCGCCGCGATCGTCATACAGAAAATCCTGGTACAGGAACTCGCCGCGACGGTAGGCGCTGGCACCCGACACAAGGATGGGCCGGGCGCGCCAGATGCCGGTGTTTTCGAGTTGCGGCGCGCGCGGCGGGGCCGCGTACAGGATATCGGGTCCTGGACGCGGTGCCGGACCGCTGTACAGCGAGCGGCCGCTGTGATCGACCGCGGGCGTATCTGCACCGCCCAGGTCTTCAGCGGGCGACAACGGATCGAGGATGCCGAGCACGCCGGCGGACATTGTCTTGATGGAGCCGACATTGGCGTCGCCGCCGCCGCAACCGGCCAGCAGCACGATGGCCGACGCGCACAACGACGTCCTGAACGATGGAACGAAGGGTTTGTCTCGCACAACTATCTCCTTTGGTGGGGATGAACTTGATTGTTGTTGCCGTCGGCCGGCATGCCGGCACGCGGGACGGCGTCCGCGGTGATGAAGGCGTGATGGGCGCTAAGAGCGTCTAACAAAATGAACGAAGCGCCAGCTTCGTGCTTTCTGGCAAGGCGCGTCGATGCAGGCAGCACTGAGGTACGACAAAGAATCGCAACGCAGCCAGAGGCATTTTGTTGGACGCTCTAAAGGTCGGGGATGCGAAGAGGAACGGGAATGAATGGCAGTGGCGCGGCGGTGTAAGGGGCGCCTGGCGCGGGGCCGCGCGTCATGCGCTGCAATGCAGGTTGTGTCATGACCGTCTCCTCCTGATTTATTTTTTTACCCGCGCTGTCCAAGAATGTTGGTCGTGTCGGGCGCGAACCGAGCAATGGGTCAGTTATTGTCGAAACGCTGGAGATAAGAGAACTCTGCGATACTCGAAGTTCCGCACGGTCGTGCTATTAGGGCGGCCTGTTGCAACTATTGTTGATCAGCATCAATTAAGGAGAGTCCAATGTCCCGCTCCGTCGACCCCACTTCCGACGGCGTCAAGCAACTGGTCGCCAGGGTCCCGCCCGACGTCCCGGTCGTCATGCTCAACCTGCTGCGCTTTCGCGACCAGGCCGTCTACGCTAACGACAACGCGCAGCCGCCGCGTACCGGACGCGAGGCGTATGCAGAATATGGCAAGCACATACAGCCGCATCTCGACCGTGTGGGCGGCAAGGTGATCTGGCAAGGCGAGGCCAGGCACACGTTCATCGCGCCGCCGGACGAAAGCTGGGACGAGGTTCTGCTGGTGCAATATCCGTCCCGCGACGCCTTCCTGTCGATGTTGATGTCGCCGGACTATCAGGCCGTCACCTTCCATCGAACGGCTGCGCTGGAGGATGCGCGGCTGGTGGTGACGATCAGGGGCTGAACCCGCTAAGCAACGGGGGAAACGTCCCTGATCCGCATTGGTCTCCATTCCCTGGAACATCGCGAAGTCAGTATTTCAATCAACCATCGGAGCGAACCATGAAAGCCATTGTGACCGGACATAGCCGCGGCCTCGGCGCCGCTATCGCGGAGAATCTGTTGACGCGGAATATTCCCGTACTGGGACTGGCGCGCGCGCCAAACGGCGAACTCGGTCAGCGTTTCCCATCCCTGCTCCAACAGCATGCGACCGATCTTGCCGATGCGGCGCTGCTATCGGAATGGCTCGGCGGCGATGCCCTGCGCCGCTTCCTGTCCGGCGGCGACACTGCCCTTCTCATCAACAATGCCGGCATCGTGCAGCCGGTCGGGCCACTTCCCGTGCATGACCCGGCGACGGTGGCCCGGGCCGTAACGCTGAACGTCGCGGCGCCGCTGATGCTCGCCGGCGCGGTCGGCGCCGTGGGCGTGAAGGACACACGCATCCTGCACATTTCCAGCGGTGCGGCACGCAATGCCTATCCCGGCTGGAGCGTGTACTGCGCGACGAAGGCCGCGCTCGATCATCACGCACGCGCCGCCGCCCTCGACCAGGTCCCCGGACTGCGCATCGCCAGCCTCGCGCCCGGCGTCATCGATACCGACATGCAGGCTGACATCCGCGCCACTCCACTGGAACGCTTTCCGATCCGCGAGCGTTTCGACCAACTCAAGCGCAGCGGCGCGCTGACCAGTCCGTCGGAATGCGCGGCACGCCTGGTCGACTATTTGCTCGGCGACGGGTTCGGGCGTGATCCGGTGACAGATTTGCGGGAGCTGGCGAACTGACATGGCGCTGGATTCGGCCTCCATGTAAAGCATGCCAAGGGATGAAAACTGGCGGAAATGCCGTCCCGCCGCCGGTTTGAAGCGGCACGGCGCAACCCCTGCCTGCGCCCCCGCAGTCTGCCATCAAAATGCGTGAAGTCGGCGCAGGTCGATGCGCCAAGTTTAGCTGCCGCACGGCGTCATGTCACTTTTAGGAGAGTGAGCGCTCGCAGTTGAACGCCTTTACCTGACCAAAGCACCTCAGCAACTTCCCCACGATCCGCAGTTTGTGTACAAAATGGCAATCCCTCGGTAGAATGCCGGACTTGCAAAAAAGCCAACTATTTTCAGCTTGTGCTTTTCGTTCCAGTCCCGTATTCCCATCCGACGGAGCCGTTTCATGCCTGACGCAGCGCTTGCCTTCACCCACGCCAACCGGCTCCTCAAGCTTTCCTTCGCCCCTGGCTCCGGCATCGACGTCGACACCCTGCTGCCGTTCGAACTCTCCGGCACCGAAGCCATTTCCACTGGCTTCACCTACACCCTGTCCGGCCTGTCCGACAACGCCTTCCTCGAACTAAAGGACTTCATCGGCCTGCCCGCCCAGCTCGCCATCCTTACCGACGACGGCGCCGAACGCGCCTTGTGCGGCATTGTCACCGCCGCCACCGCCGCCGGCAGCGACGGCGGCTTCTCCCGCTATCTACTCACCCTGCAGGACCCGCTCGCCATCCTCGCCAAACGCATCAACAGCCGCGTCTTCCAGGACCTGTCGGTGCGCGATATTGCCGCCCTCGTCATCAACGAACACCGCCAGCGCAACCCCGTACTGGCCCAATGCGTCGACCTGCGCGATGAATGCCGCAAGACGCACCCCGTGCAATCCTGGGTCACCCAGTACAACGAATCTGACACGGCCTTCCTCAACCGCTGGCTGGCGCAGGAAGGCATTTCCTGGTACGTCGAACACGGCGATGCCGGCACGCCCGGCGAACATCCGAAACTGACACTGGTACTGTTCGACAATGCATCGACCCTAGCGCCGTCCAGCGCCGCGAAGGTACGTTTTCACCGCCATGACGGCACCGAGAATGAAGACGTGATCACGCAATGGCATGGTCGGCGTACGCTGCAGCCGGGCAGTATCAGGAGCGCCAGTTACGAATACAAGATCGTCACCGTCAATACCGAGCAGCAGCGCAATGTCGTCGATCAGGGCGACCATGGCAAGCAACTCGCCGATACGCTGGAAGACTACCGCTTCGAGACTCACCATGCCGCCAACGACAGCGACGATCATGCCCGCTACGGCAAGCTGCGCATGGGAGCGCACGAGTACGCGGCCAAGCATTTCACCGGTACCGGCAGCCATCGCGAAATCGCCGTGGGCCGCCATTTCGAACTCGTCGACCATCCGGTGCATGACCAAGACGGGCCGGAACAGCGGCAATTCGTGGTCACCGGCCACACGCTATATGCAAGGAACAACCTGCCGCAGGAGACACAGGCGGCGGCACAAAGCTTGCTCAAGCAACCGAAGGCTTCCAACGACGGCACGGCATGGGCCGGCGCTTCAGCCAAGCCCTTGACCGAGCCGGTCTACCGCACCCGCTTCGATGCCGTGCGCAAGGGCATCCCCATCATCCCCGCCTACAGCCATACCGAGCACGCCAGGCCAGTCGCCCCGTCGCTGATGACCGCCATCGTGGTCGGCCCGCCGGGCGAGGAAATCCACACCGACGCCCTCGGCCGCATCAGGGTGCGCATGGGCTTCACCCGCCTGCACGACCACCAGCACGCCGAAGGCGCCGGTGCCACCGACTCCGACCGTGATTCCCAGTGGATACGGGTGGCGCAGTCATGGAGCGGCACCGAATACGGCCAGCTATGGATACCACGTGTCGGTGACGAAGTCCTGATCCAGTACATCAACGGCGACATCGACCGCCCCATCGTCACCGCCTGTGTCTACAACGGTACCCACCGCCCCGCCACCTTCAGCGATGCCGGCAACCTGCCGGGCAACAAGACCCTGTCCGGCATCAAGTCAAAAATGTACAAGGGCAGCGGCAACAACGAGATCGTCTGGGACGACTCCACCGCCGAGCAGCGCATCCGTGTTGCCACCGACCATGGCAACACCGCCCTTAATGCCGGCTACCTGGTGCATCCGCGGGTGGGCGGCAAGGGCGAACCGAGAGGCGAAGGCTTCGAGCTGCGCAGCGATGACCATGGCGCGATACGGGCCGGCAAGGGCTTGCTGGTGAGCACCGATGTGCGGGAAAACGCCCGCAGCACGCACCTCGACAGCAAGGAGCTGACGACGCAGCTGAAGGGCGCGCTGGAGCTGTCGACGGTGTTGTCGCAGGCGGCGAAGGACCACCATGCCGACCTGCTGGAGGTCAACGAGGAAGCACAGCGGCTGCTGAAGGTGGCGGAAAAGACCTACACGCAAAGCGGCGGCACCGGGCAGAAGGCGGAGGTGGCGGGGTATGACGACGGACATCTATCATGTGCTGTCTGAATGGATCAACAGCATCATCCGCGTGAAGGTTTCGCCCGACCTGCTGCGCACGGTGGTCCAGAGCAGCCCGGGACTCGGCACTGCGCTCGCCGCCTATGACGTCGTCGTCGACGTGAAAGACCTGGCCTCGCGCAACGAGGCCGAGAAAAAATGGGGCTACGAGCTGCCGCAGAACTGGCTCACCCTGGCAATCGACCTCATCGGCTTCGCCCCCGGCATCGGCGGCACCGTGAAAGGATTCAAGCCGGCCCTGACGATGCTCTGCAACAAGCGGGGCAACTACGACCTCGTGCGCCAGCATCTCGTCGGCATCGGCATGGGCAATGTCATCGACAAGCTCACCGAAGTCGCCGAAGCCGAGATGCCGGCATGGCCGGACAAGTTCGGCAAGAAACCGGCTGGTGAAGGCGGTCAGGCCGCAGGGTGACACGACCGGCGAAGCCGAATACTGCTACGAAGCTTTCGGCAGGCGAAAGCCACCGGCACGTATGGCGGATCAGGCAGGATGGAAAAGGTCGGCGAGGAAGTGACCTTCTTCGTCTGGGATGGCGATACGCTGTTGCAAGAGGTGAAGCCGGACAATACGGTGACGTACCTGTACGAGCCGGACAGCTTCGTGCCGCTGGCACAGGTGCACAGCAATACGCCGTACAGTCTCTACGAATCGACGGAAGTGGCGAAGAAGCAGGACGAAAAGGACATACTTGAAGCGGAGAAGGAACAGGAAGCCGAGAATCTGAAGTGGCTGAAGGTCACCGATGCGGCAGCATACGAGCAGGCGGTCAAAACAATTGCACAGCGCGACGAGAAAGAACAGCAGCAGGCGTTCAAGCGGCTGGAAGAGCAAGCGCAAAGCGACCGCATTTACTTCATCAACACCGACCATCTCGGCACGCCACAGGAAGTCGTGAGCGAAGACGGCAAGGTGGTATGGCTGGCGCGGTACAGGGCATGGGGTCGGGTGCACAAGCTGGACAAGGCTGAGGTACGGCAGCCATTGCGGTTCCAGGGTCAGTATGAAGATGCGGAGACAGGACTTTACTACAATCGTCACAGGTACTACGACTCTGATACTGGACGATTTATTACACAAGATCCGATTGGCTTAATCGGAGGGGAAAATTTATATCAGTATGGGCCCAACCCTATCGGCTGGATCGATCCGCTAGGATTAGCCAAAACGAATTGCCCCAAAATTTCAAGTTGTGAGCCATGCGAAAGCGCTACCGATGTCGGTTGGACTTCACACGGAAACAAGCATGTAGCACCTAAAAATACACCTTGGAAGGAAGTTGTTTCAAGTACAAAAACTGGCGCAGCAAAGTACAAGCCGGGGACCAATATAGAGATGACCGAAAGATCGGTATGGGCGACTGAAACTCCTGTTTCTACAGGTGGCAAAAATACTACATGGAAGGTTGCTGCTCTACCCGGAATTATTGGCGCAAGCGAGGGCAAAGAGACCAATCTAGTTCGCGTGGAGTGTAGTCAGGGAATTATTCACGGCCACCCTATCAGCCAACGCGAATATGCAAAACTAACGAAAAGGTGAATCATGAAATTTTGGGGCATTGACATCAAGAACGGGACAGTCACATATGACGACATTTCATTTCTGACGACAGAATTGAATCTGCGAGAGCAAGCCTACTATTTAAAAGAAGACATGTTACAGATTGAGTTTTCAGAAGACTTTTTAATCGACGTTGGCTGGAGTCTTTCATTTGACGAAAATGGAGCTTTTAATGTAACCATGGTACGAAACCAAGAATGGGATCGACCAATTTTTCAAGCACGGGTTACTGACGTCGCAGCGGTTAAACAAACTCTTTCAAAACTAATTGCACACCATATCAAGGATTGACCCAGTCGACTGACCTTTCTTTAAGCGATACTGATCATTACCGATCCGCTAGGGCCGGCAAGAAACTGCCAGATCAAATGCGCCGACAAAGAGTAATGTAAAGAATACTTAGCGAAAATATACCAAAAAGCACTTGGACGCAAAGAGACAAGTGGTAGTCGAGGTCTGCTCGAGCGAATTAAACGTCTACAGGAAGGTAAGCATCGGATACATGATTTTGCTAGAACGACCGAACAAACTGTTGGGCCGTTAGCTGGCAAAGGGTCATACGAGGGCCATGTATTGGCTGCCCAGCAATTGAAGAACGGCTTAAACGCCGATATTTAAAAATTTGAAACTGAGGGATGCATCAACACTACACAATTGCAAATTCAGTGAAGCAAGTGGCCAGTATGGCGATTCCTACAAAACCAGCGGGGCGATAATGGCAGCGAATTTTGATTAGGTACTTTTTGTAATAAGTATTTTTTGTCCGAAGGTTGAAGCTTTTGTACAAGGTACTCCATATGAAGTGGCCGACCAAGGAATTTGGAAGAATGAACCAAGAGTAACGCTGTTCATATCACTAAAAGACTATTCGCTTCTAAAAACTACATTCATGCGATAGCTCTAGCGAAATAATTGGCCTAAAACTAAGCGCATTAATAGAGATCGGTTGAGGTGGTTATCTTAAAGAAATGAACCGACTTGCTGATGGATGCGCAACCGGCAGTCTAAAGAAAATTGCTGGTATGTGCCCGCCCCACTTTTTTGAAGCATGCAGGAAAATTTGGGATGAATGTGCCGGTACGCACTTAGCGAGCTTGTTTCACAATCTATTCAGAGATTCTAGATATAGTACCGACCTAAATTCGGACCAGCCTGCCGCGGCTAGATAGATACTAGTTGTGTCAGATACGTATTCCGTCGTTCATCTTCAGCTTGTCCGGCAACAAAAGTGGTCAGTCCATTGCTGATCAGCACAGAAAGCTAATCACGCAAAAGCAGTCATAGCTGAAATGTTGGCTGCGCAATGCTGAAGCGTAGCCTGCTCTGGCGGCTACGGCAGGAGCAGGCGGTGTGCTGGGTGCTGTTGTTGAGGTCAATAAAAGGCAAAAGGCCCCGAGCATGGAAGCTGGGGGCCTTTTGGGGGGTAAGAGCCTGACGATGACCTACTTTCACACTGGTTGCAGCACTATCATCGGCGCAAAGTCGTTTCACGGTCCTGTTC